>Ga0255426_10047_pt1 | contig 24474 bp, 27 predicted proteins | sample ANMaggSeSYBR02J9_FD_182666 | JGI IMG/M metagenome (GOLD analysis project Ga0255426, IMG submission 182666) | Sediment cell enrichment communities from methane seep in Santa Monica Basin, California, United Staets - ANME aggregate JGI... | ecosystem: Environmental > Aquatic > Marine > Cold seeps >...
GGAGTAACCACAATGATAAATCTGAAAGACAAACTCTCACACCTGACTTACAGGCAGGCAGGCATGCAAGCTGCTTGGAGCAAAAGGTGAAAAACTCATCAGGCAGGGCGGAAAATACGAAATTGACATAAGTGAACAGGTTATCCTGAGAAGAAATATCTTTCAGCTCAATATGGGAGAAGCAGTTATTACAATTCGCCTGGATCCTAAAAAAAATCAGAATTAGAAGAACTCGATGTTCTTATTGATCACTTGATGAGTGAACAAGACCGGAAGATCGTTCTTTTCTCTGAATGGACTACAATGCTGAACCTGATCGAACCGTTATTGAACAAGCGCGATCTCGATTATGTCAGGCTGGATGGTTCTGTTCCTCAGAAAAAACGGCAGGGCCTGATACATCAGTTTCAAAAAGAGCAACTTAGGTATAAGATAAAATGCAAGAAAGATTTTGGACGATAATAAAGGCGCTGGTAATTGTATTGCTTCTTATGCCTACAACAGTTCACGCCTTTGAACGATATAACAGGGTAGTAAAATACGACAAATACTTTTCAAAATATTCAAAGAGATATTTTGGCCCTGGTTTTGACTGGCAATATTTCAAGGCTCAGGCTGTAGCTGAATCAAGGTTGCAGGCAGATGCCAGATCAAGAGTGGGAGCAGAGGGTGTTATGCAGATAATGCCAAGAACCTTTGAAGAAATTACAAGAAAGAATCCAGGCATTAAGGGCACAAGAAAACAGCCCCGCTGGAATATCGCAGCGGGTATTTATTACAACAGAATGATATGGAATTTATGGAAGGCGGAACGTTCACATATGGATCGGATAAATTTCATGTTTGGGTCTTACAATGCCGGCAAGGGAAATATTATTAAAGCCCAAAAAATAGCAAAAAACAAAGGGCTTAATCCCAACACGTGGGAATCCATACAATCAACTTTGCCTGATGTTACAGGCAAAAACAGTAAAGAAACCATCGGTTACGTTAATAAAATCGGTAAAATAAAGGGGGTGTTGAAGTTTAGTAAATGTAACCCATGAAATTCTGTTTCATTATAAACCCAAAATCAGGAAACGAAAGGTTCAATCCGCGTATTAGAAGGCTTAAGGCGCTTCTTGAAAGGGACAGCCTTGCCTATGAATTCCAGATTACCACAAAACCCGGCCATGCTACAGCTCTCGCTGAAAAGGCCACAGCCTCCGGATTATTTGACCGGATCGTTGCCATCGGAGGTGATGGCACCATCAATGAAGTAGTAAATGGCATGATAAGGGTTTGTATGCAAAATAAAGATAGGCTTGGCAATTATCCGGCATTAGGGATTATACCTGCCGGCCTGGGAAATGATACTGCAAGGGGGCTCGGGATTCCACGTGGGCTAAAAGATGCCCATACTGTTCTGATACAAGGTTCGACTCGATACATAGATGCAGGGGTGGTAAATGGTAGATTCTTCATAAATGGAGTAGGGGTGGGGTACGATGGAGCAGTAATGTCAGAAATGTATGAGATCCGAAGAAAGGGGAAGATTCTGAGTGGATGGATCTATTTTAAATGCCTCATACGTCAGTTCCGGCAATTCACCCCTCCTCTGCTTCGCCTTGAGATTGATAATAATTCCTTGCCTCCTCGAAGGTACCTTATGGTGTTGACCGCCAATGGCACAGCCGTTGGAGGTATTTTTAACCTGACACCCAAAGCAAGCCTTGATGATGGCTTACTTGATATCCTGTTGGTGGAGGCTATTCCCAAACATACCTTTCTCCTCAATATTCCCAGGGCCATTATGGGGAAACACCTGAGCCTCAGACAGGTATCTTATTATATGTCCAAGAGGGTTACCATAAAATCAGACAATCCGGTTCCGTGCCATATCGATGGAGAATCTTATTATAATAATCAATTTTCTATCAGACTTCTTCCCAAGGCCTTAAAAATAGTAGCTCCTTACCCTAAGTCATTAGTGTCCGGTTAAGTCCCAAAAAATAGGAACAATATGAATCCGGCCTACAGCAGATCTAATCTTGGCATACATTTCCTTTTTGTCGCCTTTGTTCTTCTTGGGTTTATATTTATCTGGATCGGATATTTTACAAAACAGAAATTCGCGAGAAATGCAAAATTTCGTATCTGTCACTTTTTTTTCTTGACAGAAAGGATATAGGACTGTCATCTACAACTCTCTATCTATTGACTGAACGAGAACCCCCTGAATTACACTTTTCGTGTCATTACGAGGGAAGTACGACCGAAGCAATCTCCTGAAAATACGGGAATTGCTTCGTTGTTCGTTCCTCACTCCTCGCAATGACATGTCGGAAGCAGGACCTTTCGTTCAAGCGCTATCTACATAGGAGTCAATATGATGTTAATGTGTAAGAATGCCATCACGTATAGTGTGCTTTCTGCTGAACACGCAGACGAAGCAGCAGAAGTTATCGCTAGAGGGTTCGTGGATGAACCCGGATTGGCCGCTTATGTGTCAGCCCCACAGCAACGCTTGGAGATATGGAGGTGCTTTGTGAGTTTATTTAAGGATGAATGTGCCTCAAATGGTCTTTCGATCATGGCGGTTGACAACACATCTTCGCAGATGGTTGGGTGCCTGTACGTTCGTGATTATTATAGCCCTTTGCCAGTCGGCATTACTGAGGGTCCTTGTCGAGCGATGAAACCACTGATTGGTGTGCTGGAAGTAGCAGACAAACAATATGAAGTGGTGTGCCCTCATTTGCAGCTTGGTGACTGTGTGGACTTTTGGATGTTGTCTATGCTCTGTGAACATCGTCGTAAAGGCATTGCCAATGCTCTAGTGGAAGCCGGTGTCCGGCACATGACCGCCTTCTCTTTCAAATACATTATATCAGAGTGCACAGGTGCCTATTCGGCAAGGGCTATGCTAAAATCTGGTTTCGTGAAGAGAGCTGAGGCTCTGTACCGTAGCTGTGACTACCCTGCCGATGTGCCTGCCCCCCACACGGGCATCATCATTTATGAGAAGTTGAACATGAACAGTTGAAAAGGTATGGGACTTATAGGGACGTTATGATTTTAGACGGATATCCGTCCCGCATTCCGCATTCAACCCGTGAGGCAAGGTAAACACATTATGGAAATATGTCGTGGGGAGCAATTCAGCCTTACGTGCTTCCAACCACCTTGCTTTTGTCAGTGCCTGGCACTTGGGGCAGTGTCGATTCCGGCAGGAGTTGTAGGCATTCCTTTCGGCTCTACAGACGTCACATTTTTCAATCTGACCGCCAAGGCTTCAACGCTCATGTGGATTGACCCACTTAGAAAGAATAATGCTTTCCTTGAATTGGTGTGATCAAATCTTGAATAGTGAATAATAGCGGCACCTTATTTCCTATTCAAGACTTGCCCCAGTCAGGGCTTCATGCGGAAAATGGGTTAGAATAGTTGTCGGTTCACAACGAATCCGTATTTAACAGGATCATTCGGGTCCACTACGAACTGCTGAATTCCAGTGATGTAAGCTTCTCCAGTAACGACTGGATCCACCGCGATGAAATCACCCACTTGGACTTCTCTGACGAGTTTTCCCCTGAAACGGGTTCCGATGATACTCTCGGTGGTGAATTCAATACCCAGCGGAAGTTCGCCTCTCCCATAAAGGGTGGCCATGGTGGCTGAGGTCCCTGTGACGCATGGACAACGATCCATCTGACCGTTTCCAAAGATCACCACGCTCTTTGAAAAGGGACTCGACGGTTCAGGTTTATCATAAATCTCGGTCAGTTCGACTGTGGTGATGTGTTGTTGCGTGGGATGCTTTATTTTGAGCTTTTCATTGACAGCCTTTTTTACCATCATTCCCAATCGGATCAGTTTTGAAATATTGTCGGGATGAACCGAAACACTCAAGTCTCTTGCCCGGATCACGGCGAAGAAATTCCCACCGAATGACACATCCAGGGTAATTTTTCCAACATCGGGAAGATTGAGTTCTACATCCTTCGCATACAGAAAAGAGGAGACATTGGCCACTGACACATCAACCACCTGGTTTCCCTCGACTCTGGCATAACTCTTGATCAATCCGGCGGGTGTATCGAATACAACAGTGGTTTCCGGTTCTGTCGCCGGAATCATGCCGATCTCAATAAGAGCCGTGGTGACACTAATAATTCCATGACCACACATATCGATATAACCCGCATTATCCATAAACAAAACGCCATACTGGCCTCGGTCTGTGGTTGGCGGCGTAATGATAACCCCGAACATATCACTGTGTCCTCTGGGTTCCTGCATGAGGAGAGTCCGAATCTGGTCGAGGTGTTGCATCATGTAGCACTTCTTTTCAGCCATTGTGGCCCCCGGGATGGGCGGCAGACCGCTCAGAACGATCCGGGTGGGTTCTCCCGCTGTATGGGCGTCAATGGCTGAAATGATATGGGCAAACCTCGCCATGCGCTAATCCTCCCCTAATTCCCAAGCTCGCCAACCGGCAACTCTGAATCCAATGTACCCCCCAACTCAATTTTTCTGTATGAAAAGCTGTGATCACTATTCTTCCTAATAACCTTTCCTTATCTCACTGGTTTCGGATACATATAACCAGGACAAAAACTTAATACATTAAACATGAGCTATAGACTATATATATTCATATGGAAGTGAAACAATTCCTCCTGGAGTTTCTATTGATACCAAATTTTTTAACGAGTCTTTTACTATAGCCCTTTGCATTTCCTTATTGTTAGGCTCTCCCGCGTTTGCACCCATTGGAACCAAGGGAGCAACTGCTCTTGGAGCACCATTTTGTTTTACTACCAGAGGAAGAGCTGCTATTATTATTGTGGGTATTCCGGCTTCCTCGATCGCTCTCTGCACTATGACCGCAGAGCGGTGGCAAGTACCTCACCCAGCAGTCATTAAAACCGCATCAACATTTTGTTCTACCAATTCCCCAGCAATTTCAGGACCTGTGATTTCTGTAAAAGCTGCTATATTCCCACCACCACCCATGAATCCAATATGAGTTGATGCAACACCTTTTATGAATCCCTCTTTTGCTAATTCTTTTATTCTATCTATGGGAAACATACAGTTAATGTCCTTGTTCACATCAGTATTGTCATATCCCCCATGTGATACCATCAAGTCATCACTCTTGGCGTCTCCGGGAATTCTTCTATAACTGCTATCCCCAGCTAACCTGAACGTTTTGTCTGATTTCAAATGAACACCACCAGCTGTTACTAAAGCTACCACCATTTCATTTAAGGATTTACTTACAGGCGTCCAGAATGCTGGCGGAATAGTAGGGATGAATATTTCAGACTGCAACCCCCTTACAACCGTAAAGCTCATGTTTTTAGCTCCTTTTCAACTAACTATAGACTTTCAGATAATTAATTTCACAAGGCCAGAAGGAGAAAGGCGTATTAGTTATACGTCGACAACTGATAACGCAGTGAAATTATTTATCTGAAACTCTATATGCGTCTTGGAACTTATGCAACCAATTGAAAGAAGGGGTCTTTTTAAGGAGTTCTCATTGTACGGACGCATTCACACGTTTCCCTTCTTCTTGACAGAGAAGTTTCATTTGGCGCCAATTCTATTTTTCTTCCCGTAGCTTCTTCTATCACTTTTATGTTGTTTAGTTTAACATTTGGATTCCATTTTGTTTCAGCCTCTTTAATTTTCTCTCCATGAATTTTAGCCTTTAGCATAGCCACAGCTCTTATTGCGTCTTCAGGGACAAGGCAGTTATTTTCGAGTATCCCATCTTCGATACCTTCAGCAGATTTGTTAAGTTCAATCATTGCATTCATATATTTGTTGCCAACAATCAACTGTCCTTGAACACCCGAATATGTCATTCCAATTACTGGAATTCCCCTCTTGCCAATCTGCTCAATATGACTGGCAAAGTCAATATGATTATTACCAAATCCTTCTGTGGCTATGATAGCGCCATCAAGGTCCATGGCCTCTATGGTCATACCTAATATTTTGGATACATAAAACTTTTCGGAATTAACCTGTGGCGAACCGACTAATATAACTGCACACAGGTCTAATTCTTCATCACTCATGATGTTGATAACTAATGGTTCTCTCCAGTAATGTCTTGATGTTTCTTTAGATGCAGGTCCAACACAAGTTAAAGCATGTATACATCCATCTAATACTTGAAGGGGCGAGACTACTATCGGAACGTTGCCGAGATCAACGGTGGATTTTGCGCCTAATATACCAACTGGCTCAATGGGCATGATAAGGTTTTCATGCATTGCTCCTTGACCCATTATTTCTTTGATTATAACCACCTTTTTCTTACCAGGATGTCGTGTTTGAAGAAACTCTTCCGTATTCACAAGCAGATTTTCATCAAGTTTTTTGAGCGCTCCTCTTATTTCTTGAGTGATCATATCGGTTGCTCTATGAGCAGACATGGGTCCCGGTCTCTCCATATTTGTATGAGCTTTGATTGTAACGTTTGTTTTAATAAGCAACTCACCCTTTTCCGGAGAACCTGGTCTTCCCCACATAATATTACTATCCATTGTACCTTCGGAAGAACCGAATTCCCCAATTTGAACTCCAAGCTCATCAGTCCCTGTCACTATCATAAGAACACCGTCTAATACCCTGGTTATACCATCACCTATTTCACCTTGTTCCTTAACAGCTATGGGCTGAACATCTATTATTGTTTCACTATATTCACTATATTTATCAGGAGTTATAATATCTAGTTTCATGTCTGCAACTAGATCCTCACTTTCAATGGCATCTTTGCAAAGATTTTGTCTTATATAAAGCGTAGTACCTTTTATTTCAGTTTCTGCTCCCATTTCAACTTTTTCTATTTTGAAATATTTTCTAACCAACCTTCTTATAATTTTTTCTTTATGAGACTGTTTTGCGCCCTTATCGGAAATCACCATTTTTCTTCCATGTCGTCTATTATAGATTTTTTCAATTTTTCTAAGGAGGTATTGACTGTCCAGGACATTCATAAACAAGTAAATAACTATCTTTTAAGCATGATTTACTTATTTATAGGATGTCCCGCATTCCTGTTGTGTTTTTTTCAGTTTCATACTTGAAAGGAAGAATACCTTGTGCCATAATTATTATATTTCGTTGATATCGGGAGTATTTGCTATAGTGCTTGGTGTGAATATTCCACACTTCACCGCATAATACAAACAACAATCTGAATCGGATGAAGGATGTTATCCGGGAACGGGTAAAAGCAGACTTGAAAAACGCTAAACGTAAAGGCAAGCGTTTGGGCAGACCCCCGATTCCAAAAAGGTTTTCCGGTAAAATAAAGAGTTAGAGTTGACGTTCATGATTTTATGTTCTACAATGTAGAACATAAAATCATGGAGGATTACCAATGAAAACAGCAGTTGTCCGGGCACGAATTCCGGAAGCATTGAAAAAAGATTTTAAGGCGGCTGCCGCTGGCCATGGCTGGAATTTAAGCCACGCCATTCGACAACTGATGAACCAATATGTGGCGCAAGAAAAAGAGATAATCCTCCGGCGCCAGGAGACATTAGAGGCCATTGAAGACATTGAGGCCGGTCGAGTCGTGGATGGCAAAAAAGTACTGAACTGGCTGTCTGATTGGGGTACCGATGATGAGCAAGAGCCACCCCGATGAAGCTGATATTTTCCAGGGCGGCGGTACATGATCTGGTAAGACTCCGCGATTTCATCGCACACCATAGTCCAGAGGCTGCCCAACGGGTAGCCCAAAGATTACGCGGAACCATTCAAAGGCTGGTAGACACGCCTCAAATTGGTCGTCCTGTAGCTAATATGCCTGGTGAAATCCGGGAATTGATATTCGGTAAATACGTGGTTCGTTATGAAGTCAGACAGCAGTATCTCTATATCCTCAGAATTTGGCACGGGAAAGAGGATCGGTAAATTATCGGAAATAATACCGGTGTCAAAACACGATTACCCGACTTGATCAAAACTGCCAGATTGAAAGTAAACCCATCTTTTACCCGATTTGCAAAATCTCTGGCTCACCGCAAGGTTATTATCAGTAATCCGGGAGCTATTATAGCGGCTCCTTTTCTGGATCAATTAGGTGTGGTTGAAGCACTTCACACCTATGGCCCGGAAACCTTCCGGCCAGCGGGACGCCCATGAAAATATGCGTTTCTCATTTTGTTTTTTGTCTTTTACGGAAATCGCAGACATATATTTTTTCAGGTTTATTCTTTCTTCTGACATATCATCAAAAATGAACCGCAAACCGGTTATCTGGTTCAGTCCGTATTGATGCGATTGATATACCTTGTCAACGGCTTGCCGATTTCAACTCATGTTCGATGCGCTCAGCCAAAAACATTTTCATTAGCGATTGATATGGGATGTCACGTTTATTCGCTAACGCCTTGAGTTCTTCAAGCATCAATTCAGGTAAACGCAAGGAGATTTTTTTGAGGGAAGGTTTCAGGTTGGGAAGAACAGTTCTCCTGGCTTCTTCCCAATCAATATATTCGGTTGAATCGGCAGTTGCCCAAAAATTACGTTCTTTATCCTCAGATTTGAATTTTGGAATCTTTTTTTTCATAAGCTTTCATAAACCTTTCTTTCTTTTCGATTCATATCTCTGGCGGAGATTACTCGGATGAGCCTGTTTCGAATCGTAAACACCACAAACAAATGCCTTCTACCATCAGTATGGCCTAAAGCGTAATACCGATACTCTTGTTTGGAGTGTTTTAAATCCTTCCCGCTCACAAGAGGATGATTGAAAAAGATTTGTTCACATTCTGAAGCAGTTACACCATGTTTTTCCCAGTTTTTGAGAAAATTGCCTTCATCCCATTCAAAACCTGAACATTCAGCAAGAATATTGATCTCATCCATGAAGTGTGTATATCCGAGGCATATACATTGTGTCAAGGATTTTATGCAACCACAAGTCAGCAAAGTCTCAATAAAATATTATCATCGTAAGAAATAATAATTGAGAAGCATTGGGAGACGCAAGCAGTTTGGGCTTAAAAGACATCCTATATCCTCTTATTTCCGGCTGCTTCGGCGCTTCTTGATTCTCGCTGGAGTTTATCCCGTGAATTCCCGCTTCCGCAGGAATGACGGTCATTTTTGCGACATTATATAGATGACAGGATACTAAAAAACATCCCCCTGGTGCAACCGTTTCAGGAAATCCTCCGGGGGTAGAACGTCTAAGCCCTCAAAATGATATGCTCTTTTGCCCATGTAAATACCAATCAGCCTGCCCGCCATCGCGAGTTCAGGCGAGGCGGGCGGGCTTCGTGCTCCCAAATTGTTACTATAAAAGATATCCCTGTTAATGATCTGGTAATCGGTGTGCTGGAAAATTAGGGCTTAACCTGTTTTTGATGGCTTCGTAAAAAGTCAAATAACTCATTATCCATATCATTCCTGATTCCAAAGCGAGTGAGCGCAAAATCGTATTTTACCGGATCATCAGGCACTATTTTTTTAAAACCGGATGTTATTTCAAGGGCAGTCGCCATGTTCGCCTGTTTTCGTTTTGTGAGATTCAAGGCCAGGCTTATTCTGTGCATGTGTGTATCAAGGGGGATTATGAGTTTAGATAACGGTATGCCATTCCATCCACCTGGATCGACTCTGTCTTTTCTTGCCATCCACCTTAAAAACAGATTCATTCTTTTGCAGGCGCTTCCTTTTTCAGGCAGGGCAACAAGATGCCCCGGTTTCTTTTTTCCATCAGTAAGTTGAGTTGAAAAAAAAGTCATTGCAGGAATAACATTCTCATTATCTGCTGAAAAACCGGCTAAAAAACATTTATGAAGGGAGCCAAATTCTGCTATCACATTTTTAATCCCGGCAAGGAAAGCGGCAAGATGATCCTGGGAGGCAAACCTGTGCGTAAAACCTGCAAATGTCCTGTTAATCGATGTATAAGTTGAATTTTTTAAAAACAGGTAAGGGGACGGATTCATCTTGTCGAGTACAAATGCAACGCTCTTTAAAATTTGTGCAACCCTGCCGTATGCAAGTGAAGATGCGATAAGGCCTGCTATCTCTCGGTCTCTGATATCTTTGTATGAATACAGAAATTCAAGAGGATCAGGATGAACATACCTGCGCCTGTTATATTGATTGTAAAGGATGTCTAATTTTTGTTTAAGCCTTTCAAGGCGCATATTGATTTTTTTCAAAGGGCTAAAACGCTACTTTGGGCACCGCTTTTTCCGATTCCGGGATTTCATAGTACTCGGCTTTTGAGACACTGGCCAATGTTGCAAAGAATCTTCCCATAAAAGTTCGTATATATGTGTTTAAACCCTGAACCGCATCGTTATATCTCTTTCGTTCAACTGCAATTCTATTTTCAGTGCCTTCGAGACTATCCTGAAGCTTTAGAAATGACTGGTTCGCTTTAAGCACCGGGTATCTCTCCTGAAGAAAAAGAAGCTTCGAGAGTACACCTTCAAGACGGTTTGCGCTTTCGACTTTATCTTTTACGGTTTTTGCCTGGAAGTATTTTGTTCTGGCCTCTGCGATATTTTCAAATAGTTCTTTCTCGTGTTTTGCATAACCCTTAACCGTTTCAATCAGATTCGGGATGAGGTCATATCGCCGCTTGAGCTGGTTTTCAACCTGCGCCCACTTGCCCTTGACATTTTCATCCATGGCAATGACTGTATTGTAGCCGGCAATAATTTTTCCTATTACAAGGAACCCAACAAGTAAAAAGACACCTACAATTATAAGAATGGTTTTTAACGATTTTGACATAAGAGCCCTCCATAAAACCTACGTTAAGCGATTAGCTAATGGCTAATCGCTCATTTTAGGTAAAAATATTAAACTACCAGCCACCTGATGCGCCACCGCCACCGAAGCCGCCGCCACCGCCTCCAAAGCCGCCACCTCCGAATCCGCCGCCGCCACCCCAGGTGCCACGCCTTCCACCCATAGAAGATAAGAGGAAAAGCATAAGAAAAAGCCTTGGGTTTTTTATAAAAAGAATAAACATAATCACAAAAAACACCAGTGATATTATTTTGCCCATGAAGCTGACAGGTTGATCTTTGCCGGTGCGTTGGGCCGAGCCTTTTATTTTCGGCATGCCGGTTATCTTTACGCCCGAATCCGCTGCTATTTCGTTGGCCAATGCAAGAGCTGTGACATATACACCTTTTGAATATTCTCCCTTGCGAAAAAAAGGCACGAGATAATTGCGGCCTATGGTTCCTGCCAGGCTGTCGGGTATAACGCCTTCAAGGCCGTATCCGACTTCAATCCTGTATTTTTTATCTTTAAGCGATATAAGAAACAAAACACCGTTGTCTTTTCCCATTTGCCCGAGTTTCCATCGATCGTGAGCTATTGTTATTGAAAAATCATCGATAGATCCGCCTTCGAGGCTTTTAATGGTCAGAACAACGAGCTGAGCCGTTGTTTTTTGCTCAAGTTCCTGAAGATACTGATTAAGTTTATACTCGGAATTCTTATCAATTATATCTGCAAGGTCCACCACATAGTTGCCCGGCTTTTCCGGAATGATGTCGGCATGTGAAAAGGGTTGCAGCAAAAATAACAAACACAGGATGAGTATGATCAACGCTGGTTTAATCTTCAATTGCATCTGTAATATACCCCAGTTTTTCAATGGCTTGATAGTAGTCTTCAAATATTGTGTTGAGAGTTTCGATAGACAGTTTTGTTCTTTCCTTCTTTGCTTTCAATATTATTTTGAATACATCGGTGTTGACGCCGGACACATCCTGCAAGGTTGTCAGGACTTCTTTATTTTGTTTTGGAGGCTCTTTCTCAAAAATAAGAATTAAACCTCTGAAAAGGGGGATATAGCCCGAAAAGGAACTTATAAATCCGTCTGCTATCAGTTTTTTGCTTCCGGAAGAAGAAAGGTAACCCTGCCTTATACCGATTAATTTAACTTTCAGTTCCCGTTCACACTGATGTCTGAGGTCGGATTTTTTGATTTTAAGATCATTGAAAACATCCTCCCCAAAAATGGTTTTATGGAGGATTTTTATTGTCAGAAATTCAATCGGGAAGACATCAAGGGAATTTAAGACATATTCAGGGGTCATAATAAGGGGGGATGAAATCTGTTTTTTACCGAATTTCTTGCCAAGAGGCGCAAAATCTTCAAGGAATTTCAAATCAAACCTTTTGAGAACAAGGATGGAATTGATATCCGAAGTTTTAAGATTGAAATCTTCGGTCAAAGCGCTGCCGATAATGTGAATTGAATGGATTTTATCCTTGTAATTGTTTAATACAACGTCGAGAAAAGGTTTGAATTTCACCTCGGCATTGTCATCTACCTTTACTTCGTTCATATAGCCTCCTAACCCGAATATTTCATGAATAGATTAAAAATTCGTAACTATTCAGGTGGATAGGCTGAAGGCTGAAGGCTGTTAGGAAAAAACGCATTTTGAAGCCATGTCTGGTGCAAGAATCAGATATTTCCGCCAAGGTGCGGCAATCGTGCTCTTCTGACCCCTTCAGCCTTCAGTCTAAACAGCTTCAGCCTGACTACGTGAGTAGTTGCAAAAATACTTTCATAAAGGTTAATATTTCAATCAAGCTAAAACCTCAATTAATATATTACCATATTTGACAATACTATGGGAATAAAAAATTACTATTTTAAAAAGCTTCGTAACAATTTAGCCTTTTGAAAAAGAATCTGACAGGATAACAGGATAAACAAGATTTGTAAGCGTTCACGGAATATTGAAATTAGAAATTTGGCCTTCATGCTTTTGTACTGTTCTTCCCAATTTCCAATTTCAAGTTTCAAGCCGTGAACGGCTACAATAATTTAAATCATGAATATCTTGTAAATCCTGTCAAAAAAATAATATTAAAAAGAGCTAAAATGTTACAAAAAAGCTTCCTGTTTAAATTAATAATTTTGTGTTATGATATTATTTTGTATGATTAAAACAAAAAGAAAGGATAGACTCAAATGAGTTACGATTTTAATGCAGATGAAATATTTGAAATGGCCGAGCAGATTGAAAGGAATGGGGCGTCCTTTTACAGAAAATCGGCAGAATTGATTGCCGATCCTGCTGCAAAAAAGCTTTTGCTCGATATTGCCGCAATGGAAGATGAACATGAAAAAACATTTGCCGATTTAAGAGCAGGTCTGTCTGAAAAAGAAAAAGTTACAACAGTGTTCGATCCTGAAGGTGAGATTTCACTCTATCTTCGCGCATTAGCCGATACAAGGGTTTTTTTTGAAAAAAAGATTGATAATACCTCATCAATCAAAGATATTTTTAAAGAGGCTATATTAGCCGAAAAGGATTCTATAGTATTTTATATGGGCATGAAAGACATGGTTCCTGAAAATTTAGGGAAAGCAAAAATTGATGCAATCATCAAGGAGGAGATGACCCATATAAAACTTCTCGGCAAAGCGCTGGTTGCTCTGACCTAAATTGAGCGATTTTTTACTCGACTTGCACCAATCTCTTGCGCATCAAGGACTTGCGAAAAGTCTCGACATATCCATTGGTATGCCTGCGCTTTTCGCAAACCTTGCTGCATCAAGATCTTAGCACATTTCTTCGCAAAAAATTGCTCAACTTAGGTCTGACGTAAAATTTAAAAGGGAACTGATAAGCGAATAAGATAGAGGAGGGCAAAATGGACAAATATGTATGCACAGTGTGCGGCTATGTTTATGATCCTGAGCAGGGAGATCCTGACAATGGTGTTGAGCCGGGAACAAAATGGAAAGATGTGCCTGATGACTGGGAGTGCCCGGTGTGCGGAGCTTCAAAGGATGAGTTTGAAAAGGAAGAATAAAAGGAAAAGCCTGTTATGAAAAGGCCGGTTGTTGATATCGGTCAATGCAGTCTGTGTGAAGGATGTGTCGAAGTATGCCCTTTGGTTTTCAGACTGAATGAAACAGGTTTCATAGAAATCGCCGAACTTTCGGATTATTCCGAATCCTGTGTTGAAGAAGCTATAAAATATTGTCCCGAGGATTGTATATTCTGGGAAGAGGGTTAGGGTTGAATAATGGGTATCAGACAACTTAAAAAGGAAATACTTGAACTTTTAAGTCATAAAGATTTTGAAAAGAGTCTGGAGAAGATTCGTCAACTACCAGCCAGGCAGGCAGTAAACCCGCTTTTTTCTTTTTTTTATAATAGAGATGAGCTTGTAAAATGGCGGGCTGTTGCCGCAATGGGCGCAGTTGTTTCAAACCTTGCTGATCATGATATGGAATCGGCGCGGGTTATAATGCGCCGTCTAATCTGGAATCTTAATGATGAATCAGGAGGAATAGGCTGGGGTTCGCCTGAGGCAATGGGCGAAATCATGGCCAAGCACGGAAGGCTTGCGGGAGAATACCATAAAATACTTGTATCCTACATCATGCCTGACGGGAATTATCTTGAACATGAAATTTTGCAAAGGGGTGTTTTATGGGGTGTTGGAAGACTTGCCCATGCAAGGCCGCAACTTGTTGAGGATTCTGCGCTTTTTCTTCTCCCATACATGGAATCTGAAGATGCTAATCTCCGCGGGCTTGCCGCATGGACTGCCGGACTCTTTGATTGTAAAACCACAAGAATATTGCTCAAGCGTCTTGAAAATGATCAGGCAACATTAACAATCTATCTTAACGGCAAACTGGAAGAGTTCACGGTTGCTCAACTTGCGCTCATGCGCAAGAGATTGGTGCAAGTCGAGTAAAAAAATCGCTCAATTATAGACTTTCAGATAATTCATTTCACAAGGATAGAAGGAAAAATCTGAGTAAGTCGTCGAAGATTTTGACTGATAACGCAGTGAAATTATTTATCTGAAAGTCTATATACTTGAATCAGCATTATTTATTATCAAGTGCTCTACGAATAGTAATTGAAAGATCTTTTATCAATACAGGCTTCATTAAAAATTTTTTAATACCTAAGGATTTTGCCTTTTCGTTAGACATCTTCTCGCTGAATCCACTGCAAAGAATAATCGGAATATCAGTTCTGATTTCCATTATTTTTTGAGCCAATTGATCACCGGTCATGTTGGGCATGGTCATATCGGTGATGATCAGATCAAAATTATCCGGATTTGCCTGGAATGCCTTTAGCGCTTCAACGCTGCTGGTACAGGATGTAACATCATATCCGAGCCGCTTTAACATTTTTTGTTGAATTTCAACAACCATTTTTTCATCATCAACAACAAGGATACGTTCATTGCTTTTTTTAATGGGCTGTATTTCAATTTGCTTTGTTTCCTGTTGGGCTTTTATCACAGGCAGATAAACATGAAACTCAGATCCCTTGCCAGGTTCGCTATACACGCTGATATGTCCGCCATGACTTTTAATAATGCCGTGGACAACCGCAAGTCCCAAACCAGTGCCCTTACCCTCTTTTTTAGTTGTAAAATAGGGGTCGAATATGCGGTCTATTGTACTCTGATCCATACCAATGCCTGTGTCGCTTACCGTAAGACGAACATATGTTCCTGGTGGCATACCTTTTAAATCATCAACCCTCAAATCAACCTCTTTTAAGGTCACCTTGAGCTTGCCGCCTTTTTTTTCCATGGCATGATAGGCATTGGTGAGCAGATTTATAGCAACTTGATGAATTTGGGTGTAATCCGCCATAACTAATTCGCAATCTATGATATTCTGCATGATATCAATAGTGGCAGGTATTGAAGATCTAATCAGTTTTAAAGCTTCTTTGACAACAAGATGCACTTTAATCGGTTTTAAGTCATATTCCCGTTGACGACTAAAAGCGAGTATCTGTTTGACCAGATCCCTGGCGCGTTTCGTCCCATTGAAAATTATACTCAAATCACGCTTGAGGTCGCTGTTATCAGGAGCATCATTCATCAGCATTTCTGAATATCCAAGAATAGGGAAGAGGATATTATTAAAATCATGGGCAATGCCTCCAGCAAGTGTGCCGATGGCTTCCATCTTTTGGGCTTGCCGGAGCCGGGCTTCGAGTTTCTTTTTTTCTTTTTCCATTCGTTTGCGTTCGGTGATATCATGTGCTGTACAGACCACGTATTCGATATTCCCGTTGTTGTCCAATTTAGGTGTTCTTACAACATAGAATGCATGGGGCTCTTCTTTGCCGTTCTTCAACCACTGCTCGGTCCGGATCTGTTTTTTTTCCCGGAATATTTCTTTGTTAAAGGTAATGCAAGCCCTGGCTTCTTCTTTACTAAGTATGTCCCGTAACTTCTTACCTTCCAAATTCTCCTTTTGCATCCCCAAAAAGTCTGCCATGGCTTTGTTTACGATGCCGTAGGTCTCCACGTCCGTCAAATACCAGACTTGGGCCTCTATATTGTCGAGTAATAGCTCCTGCTCTTCCGCTCTGTTTCGCTCCAATTGAAGCAGGAAACTTTGTGCGAGTATTCGGATTAGCCCCTCTTCATTCGCCAATTCACCGCATATCCTGGCTGCCTCTTCGCTGGAGTAAATTTCCCTGTTTTCCAATGCTGAGTCGGCTATTTTTTTGTCAATGAGTTCTCTGGCTGTTTCTATTCCGATACTTTGAGCATAGGCGCCTATCAACTCATCCTTTTTTATTTGCAATGTAAACCTCTTTTGCTGTGCTGCTCGGCAGCAATAAAACCACAGAAGTGGTGTTATGAAATCCGCTGAACTCCCCTGGCTCTATGCTGATTTCACCATACGTCTCCCAGCCCAACACTGGAACAGCCGGAAATGTTTTTTTGAACCGGTCCACGGCCTCGGAGAACCTGTCACCCAGCATCAATTGCCTGTGAGCGCAGTCAAAGACGATAATACCGGCAAATTCAGAATAACCTGCATTTTTTGCAGATTTTCTGGCCATGCCGGCGGCCTTCTCAAGCGCATTGATCTGGTTTTCCATATTACCTCCATCCATAATACGAAAAATCGACCCTTGAATAATACCGCACGTAAAATTGAGAGAGCCGTCTTGGTTCAGACTTTCAGGCCATCTTATCTTATATTGATCTTCTTTCCCTGTAGACAGGCCAAGCATGTAATTAGTGAAGAACCATGCAATTTCTGTGGGCGTTTTGAGTTGTTCTACATCTATACCCCTCTTCAGCGCTGCATGGGCTGTCTCTTTTTTCCATATCTCCCACGCCGGTCTGCCATTTATTTCATACAATACATTACCTTCTGTCCTGCTTGCCCTCAACTTTCCGCTCAGAGGGGTGTGTCCAGGTTTCATACCGGTAAATAAAGGCATTTTTGAGGCAAGAAGGCAGACGCTGAGCGCATTCGTACACACTTTATCATCAGAAAAGACAAAGGTCTTTTCCATCTTGAAATCATCGCCGGCCATGCCTCCGACAGCTTTGAGTTTGCGAGCGGGAAGATATGAAGTCATTAAGGCAACTTCTTCTCCTACACCGGACAGACCATCAACCAGGATAATGGCAGTCAGATGGGGATAGCCTTCAAGCTTATGGCGGAGATCGGCCGCAACTTTTCTCATTGCCACATCAGGTTCTTCTTTTACCCCTTTTGCCAGAGCAGTAAAGACCTTAATGTCGTCCGACGAGAGCAAACCAACTGCCACACTTCCCCTTTCAACCCGTTCCTCAGTAAACTCTCCTGTAGAAGAAGCTCCGATCAGGGGCGCATTGTTTGTGGCTTTTCTTACTGTATCTACTACTTTCTTGTAGTCGTATTCAGTGGAGGTATACACCATGGACAGATCAACTCGACCTCCTTCCAATTTCTCCTTTGCCATCATGACAGCTTCTTTAGCCGCCACAGCGCTTTCTTTGGCTTTGCTCAACCCGGTTGCGAGCCTGGTTCCCATTATAAAAACCTCCCCTTTTTGCCTCAGATTGATCTTGCCTGGCACGTTTTATCTGTTTACGGTATTTGGTTTTACAGATACAAACAGGAACTTGCTTTTGAAATACATACATATGGCAAGAAGCGGATTGTGTGTCAAGACAAAAGAGATACGTTCTTATGGTAATATGCTCACCTATCAGATAGTTAGGAACGTGGACGAAATAACTTCCCCAACTATGCATCACAGCTTCAGGCCACCTTTGCCCGATCTCAAATCACAAAAATATCAAAATAGCCCGCTATTCCATCAACTTTTGTGATCTGAGATCGAACGAATTTGACCCAAATCTATGCGCCTACTTGTGGAAGTTATTTCGTCCACGTTCCTTATCGAACCTAAAGGGAAGCATTTCAAAGAACATGACAAATGGAAACAGGATTTTCTAAAGGAAATTACTGATAAATTTAAAGTAAAGGCCCTGGAATTCAAGACAAAAAGAAAGACACGGAAATACAGGCTTGTAGGCTAATTGCTAATTGCTAATTGCTAAAAATCTTCGATTTGAGAATAGCATCCAACTGACTATAATTTCAGGTGTTTTGAGTTTTTATCCCCGTTCCTAAGTTTAGGTTGAAGTAGAAATGCTCCAGACATCATTGCTGGTTTGATTTATATTTATATTAATATCCAAAAAAAGCTTAATTACGTCGGAATTTGTTTTTGTATGCAGAGTAGGCTTTAGTGTTGTGTAAGATCCGCCACCTGAGAGAGCTAAAGGCAATAAGAGCTGATCTGCCAGATATCTGCCGACTGGGACCCCGGCTTCCAGATAGCGAATGGCTGCATTGGCGGCAATTTTTGCCACATCTTCCGCTCTCACGCCTTTTTTGCCAAAACCGGTAAATATCTCTGTAATATGTTTGCTTTTAATTTCAATGCAGACGACGTTGCCGGGCCCCATATCAGCAGGTTGTTCAATAACTTGGAGACATTCTTTATTCCATCCCATCTTTTGTTTAATTACTCCGAGTTCCCGTTCGGCTATATGACGTGGCAGGCCGGCAACAACGGCCTTAGCAGTACATTCACTAATTTCTCCACGCTGGTTGATATGAAATGTCCGAAGTTTGTCAGCAGGCTGAATTGTTATATTCAGTCTGCCGCCTCCTTTGGGATAGTACCCTGAACGTTCCAGTTGGGCATTGATGTTCGGCCCCATGCTGTTAATCACGGGAATGAAGACCCGCTGTATAAAGTCAAAAGTGGGTGCAAAAGGGTTATGCGTGCCTCCTTCGAGTATCAATGTCGATGGCCCTTTTGCTATCATCAAGGCAGGAAGTATGGTTTGCAGCACAAGGGTTGTGCTCCCTGCTGTACCTATGTCAAAGTGATAATTGCCCGGGGCTATGTCCGCAGGAATAAATGTCAATTCCTGATGCCCCTGTTTTGCTCCTTTAACTTTGGCTTTGCCTATTTGGGCAGCAGCATTCACGCACACAAGGTGCTGTCGCCTGAGCCCGGGTTTTTTTCTGTGCGCACGAATGTTTGTTATTTTAAAAGGAATGCCTAAACACAAAGATAAGGCCAGCGATGTCCTTAATATTTGACCCCCACCTTCGCCAACAGATCCGTCAATAATTACCATTTGTTTCCTTTTTAAATTTATAGTAGGGGCGATCCTTGTGATCGCCCTAATCAGGGCGATCACAAGGATCGCCCCTACCTCCTCAGGTTGATTTCATAATGAGTTTGTAAATTTCTGTATATCATCAATTATAAAAATATTGTATAGAGAAATTTATGCTTGATAATCTTACCGGTCAGATTGAACGAATAACTTATTCTAATGAAGAAAACGGATTTACAATCGCAAGGGTTAAAGTGCCCGGCCGTAGAGATATGGTAACAGTGGTTGGAAATCTTATGTCTCCAATGCCCGGAGAGATCATAAAAATGCAGGGGGAGTGGACTACTCATCCCAAATATGGTGAACAGTTCAAGCTTGTGAGTTATAGAACAGCCGTACCTGCAACACTTTATGGAATCCAGAGATATCTTGGTTCCGGGCTTATAAAGGGCATAGGCCCAGTAATGGCGGGCCGAATCGTAAAGAAATTCGGGGAAAATTCGCTGGACATAATAGAAAATGAAATTGAGAAATTAGCCCAGGTAGATGGTATTGGAAAGAAGCGGATAGAAATGATCAGGACAGCCTGGGATGAGCAGAAAGAAATCCGGGATGTAATGCTGTTTCTGCAAACACACGGCGTAAGTTCAGGTTATGCAACAAAGATATTCAGGCAGTATGGAAACCAGTCAATAGCCGTGGTCCAGGAGAATCCATATCGGCTTGCAGCAGATATCTTCGGGATTGGTTTCGTGATTGCGGACGGAATTGCTGAAAAACTTGGATTTTCAAAAGATTCCACGTTAAGGGCTGAAGCAGGGATACAATATGTTCTCCATCAGATGGCTGATGAAGGACATGTTTATTATCCTTATGAGCTTCTTTTAGAAAAATGCCGGGAAATTCTTCAGGTGGACAGAGAAGTTATTGCAAAAGCATTGGGCAGCATTGCTGTTGATAAAAAAATAATAATCGAGGACCTGAATGATAAAATTGAGGAGTTCAGAGAAAACAATAAGGCAGTTTATCTGGAAAAATATTATGTTTGCGAAACCAGTATTGCTTTCCGGCTGAAAACCCTGATTGGAGCGCCAAAATCTTTCCGCAATATTGATTTGGATCGAGCAGTAGAATGGGTTCAAAAACAGCTTTCTATTAACCTGGCAGAAAAACAGCTTGAAGCATTAAGATGTTCTGTTGAAAACAAGGTAGTTGTAATTACCGGCGGGCCGGGTACAGGCAAGACAACAATTATAAATGCGATTATTAAGATTTTTTCAAGGCTGAAGCTTAAAATAATGCTTGCAGCTCCCACAGGCAGGGCCGCAAAACGCATGAGCGAGACCACCGGCTATGAAGCCAGGACAATTCACCGGCTCCTTGAATTCAGTTTTCAAAAAGGCGGATTTCAGAAAAACGAGAAAAAACCGCTTGATTGCGACCTTCTGATAGTTGATGAAGCATCTATGATTGACACGATTCTGATGCACCACATGTTAAAGGCCGTCCCTCCCAGGGCCACCTTTATTCTTGTTGGTGATGTTAATCAGCTACCTTCTGTCGGGGCCGGATCTATTCTAAATGATATTATTGAATCCGGATCTGTATCTGTGGTCAAGCTTAACGAGATCTTTCGCCAGGCCAAAGGCAGCCGGATTATTGTTAATGCTCATAAGATAAACGACGGAATTATTCCATTTTTTAAAACACCTGCTCCATCTGATGGCGCAAATGATTTTTATTTTATCCAGCAGGAAGACCCGGAAAAGGTACTTGAAATTATACTGGAACTGACAAGGGAGCGCATACCCAGGCGGTTTAATTTTGATCCTGTTGAAGATATCCAGGTTTTGACTCCCATGCATAGAGGTGTGGCAGGTGCCGGCAATCTCAACAAAAAATTGCAGGAAGCTCTAAACCCGGGTGAAAATATTATTATTAGAGGGGATAGAGGATTTAGAATTAATGATAAAGTTATGCAGATCAAAAATAATTATGACAAAGAGGTTTTTAATGGTGATATAGGAAAGATTACAAAGATAATTGCAGATGAACAGGCGCTTGTTATTTCTTTTGACGGCCGGGAAGTCGTCTATGAGTTCGCCGATTTAGATGAAATCGTTCTGGCATATGCTGTTTCAGTACATAAATCCCAGGGCTCCGAATATCCAGCCGTAGTGATACCCATACTTATTCAGCATTATATGCTATTGCAGCGCAACCTTATCTATACGGCTGTTACCAGGGGTAAAAGCCTTGTCGTGATAGTTGGTACCAGGAAAGCGCTGGCAATCGGAATAAAAAACAATAAAACACAGAAGAGGTACACTTATCTGAAACAGAGGTTGAGGATTTAGTGCCTAAAATGCCTAAAGTTGAGGTACGCCTTCGGCGTGTTAATTGATAACCCAAAGCTACAGGAGTTTGTCCCTTTCGTGAATTGATGGCTTAAGGAACATGTCTGCCGGCAGGCAGGTATAAGATGGCAGAATTCCTTAACTTTAGGCACTTTAATATACTTTAGCTCACTTTAGGCACTCATGTCCGCACGAAGGTGCGTTAAAAGACTTCCCCAGATCTTTCGTATAGCCTGACCAGTCGCAGAATCTGAATCATATTCAAATATTGTTTGTCCCTGGACCATGGCTTTTGTAAAAATTTGATCAAAAGGTATATATCCTAAACAGGTCAAACCTTTTTCTTTGGCGAATTTTTCTATTTCATCAGTAATGTCTTTATTGAGATCAAATTTGTTGACGCAAAGAAAAGCCGGCACCTTGAAGTGATTGGCCAGTTGGACAACCCGCTGCATATCGTGTTTTCCGGATACACTAGGTTCTGTAACAACAAGTACAGCGTCGGCTCCGCCTATGGAAGCAATTACCGGACAGCCTATTCCCGGAGGGCCGTCAGTAAGAATTAGATCAAGCCCCTTTTCTTCTGCAAGTTTTTTGGCTTCATTTCTTACAAGCGATACAAGCCTGCCTGAATTTTCTTCAGCTATACCAAGCCTTGCATGTACCAGTGGGCCGAAACGCGTATCAGAAATATACCACTCTCCGCAAGTATTCAGAGGAAAGTCTATTGCTTTTTCAGGACAGAAATAAACGCATACGCCGCAACCTTCACATTCAATTGAATTAACCTCGAAAGTTTCGCTTATGGCCTCCCATTTGCATAAATCAATGCAGAGACCGCATTCCGTGCATTTATCTTTGTTTATAATGGCTGTATTGCCACCCTGAAAATCGTGTTTTTCCAAGATGTCCGGAGCTGTAACAAGGTGGAGATCGGCTGCATCAACATCTGCATCGCAAAGCACCTTGTTTTCTGCAAGATACGCAAAAGCAGCCATTAAACTGGTTTTACCGGTTCCACCCTTGCCGCTTATAATTATCAATTCTTTCATTTAACTCACAATCTTTCTGATATCATTATATAAAGTTAAAAAAGTTTCTTTAAATCCAGGGAGTTTTTCAACGATTGCATCACCTCTTGAGTAGGCCTCTGCTATATTTCTGTCAAAAGGTATTTCCAAAAGAACAGGTACATTCTCCTTTTTTGCAAAATCCTTAACTTTATTATCTCCTACATCTGAACGGTTAATTACCAGCCCACATGGTATATTTAACATTTTAACTGCGCCAACGGCGAGTTTTAAATCATGCAGACCAAATGGCGTGGGCTCGGTGACAAGAAGAATAAAATCAGTGTTCTTCATGGATGCTATAACCGGACATGATGTACCGGGCGGAGCATCTATAATGGTGAATTTGTCAGGCTTGGTAAAGGAACGAACCTTTACGATTAACGGAGGAGACATGGCTTCGCCCACCCTTAACTTTCCATGGACAAACTCTATGCCGTTACGGTAGCCCTTTTGTATGATGCCCAGTTCACGGTTCGTCTCTTTTATAGCGTTTTCCGGACAAACCATTTCGCAACCTCCGCAACTGTGGCATAGCTCAGGAAATGTCATAACTGTAATATCGGCGATCACGATTATAGCTTTGAATTGACATATTTCATCGCATTTTCCACATAGGTTGCATTTTTTTTCATCTACCTCCGGAACAGGTGTTGTGACTGTGATAGTTTTTTCAAATACCGGATTAATAAAAAGGTGGCTATTTGGTTCTTCCACATCACAGTCCAGCAGTTGAACATCAGAGCCAATTGCCATAGCCAAATTCGTAGCAACAGTTGTCTTGCCGGTTCCGCCTTTTCCACTTGCAATACTTATAATCATTATAAGGATCCATTTCTGGCTGATTAATAAATGACCAAACAGTCAGCAAACAATTTAACAACCGTTTGGCCATTTGTCCAGTCAGCTTGTTGGGTACATTTGCAACAATGCAATTATTTATGCATCATTTTATGAGTTGTTTATGAGAAATCCGGGTTAGGTTAATGGTAATCGTGGGTGCCAAGCATCACTTTGATTCCGGTCTTTTTTTCAATATTTTGGGCCTTTTCTTCCGGGTCACTATATGGGCAGCCCGGCATTGCTTTGACACAGCAGGAACTTAAATATATTGCGTCTGGCTTGATTTCAGACAATTTCATTGCCATCTTCACATTTGTAGCAAGTGCACGGCCCGGGCATTCACACTTTACAAAAGCTACAACCTGAGACGGTTCTTCAAAATTACCATCGCCAAGAGATGCTGCTTTCAGGCAACGCCATTCACCAGGACATCCGTCACCACTATCCATGTATGAACCACAACCTATAACTGCGACTTTTTTCATTTTAATTTATCCTTCCTTTCCATTATGTTTGTTAACTATAAATTATCATTAATTTGCTCTGAAATATTAGTTTTACATCCCGGCATGAGATACTTTGAATTTGACAGGGAGCCATGTAAATAGGCTTGCAATACATCCTCGACGAGTCCTGATATCTCGGAGATTATTTTGACTCCTGTTGACATAAGCATCATTGAAAAGGAACGTGAGATGGCACCGCAAATCAGAACATTTACTTTAAGACTGTGGATAAGAAGACATCTTTTAGATATATCCTGTTCGCCAAGA
>Ga0255426_10027_pt1 | contig 24460 bp, 19 predicted proteins | sample ANMaggSeSYBR02J9_FD_182666 | JGI IMG/M metagenome (GOLD analysis project Ga0255426, IMG submission 182666) | Sediment cell enrichment communities from methane seep in Santa Monica Basin, California, United Staets - ANME aggregate JGI... | ecosystem: Environmental > Aquatic > Marine > Cold seeps >...
AAATCATATCAAAGGAACCAAAACAGAAATAAATAGGGACGGATATGTTATTCTCAATGATCATTTGAATAGAGTTTCAAGCGATTACTTGATGTGGTATGATGTAACCAATCTTATACAGCCAGATAATAATATAGCTAGCGTTCATACTGACAACAATAATTGCCCAAGTTTTGATGGCCGGATAATACATATAACACTTGTTGTAGCATATAATGATGGTAGTGGTGACACAATTTACTATTACATTAACCGGGGACATGATGTAGATAGTTATTATCTTCCTGATAATTACATAGGCAGTACAAATTTTGCTGCAAATATTCCATTAGATAAAAACATACAAAAAGCAGATCTAATGGTTGTGCACAGGTCAAGTACAGATGGAACCTATACATTCAACAGCGGCAGCATTCCTTCCGGCACGCCACAGGGCTCTTACGGTGGGAGTAATATATGGGATGTAACAGACAGCTTTATCCAAAGTGATGTAAACACCCTAACCTATGATAGAGTAGCACAATTTTATAAAATGCAAATTGGGATACTTACAGCAGAATGTGAAGGATCTGCTGCGGAACTACCAGACTTAACTGTGACTGATATAAATGCACATCATTATGATATCTGGTATCCTCCTTTCCTTAAACTCTCTAATGAAGTTAATATCACAGTGGAAAATACTGGCAACGGAGCAGCTAGCCCATCTAAAGTATCTCTATATGCAGATAATGTTTTTATTGGTAAGGTAGATGTTCCTGCAATAGATTCCAGTAATAGTGCGACTGTTCAGATGAAGTGGACACCTTTGGGTACAGACTGCGAGGATGGCGGTTCACCTATAACCTATTCACTGAAAGCCATAGCTGATTGTGATAGTGAATTAATTGAATCTGATGAAGACAATAATGAATCAATTACATACAGTGAAACAGCTTACTGGAACGGTTATAGTGCTGACGAACATTTAACCATAGTACTTCATGGGACAGTTCAAGGTGGTTTGTATTATACTACAGGTGACGGATCTTATGTTGATGGAGGATTAACATCCGGTGAGTCGGAAGTGATAAGTTTTGACGATATTGGAACATCGATACCAGGCGGAGCAGAAATTGCACTTGCACGTCTTAATGTATATTATTGTTGGAGTCATTACACTACTAATAATACAGGTTTGAATCCTTCAATGGAAGTAAGTCTAACAAACTCAACAGGGACGTATGTTTTAACAAGTGCTGCAAAATATAATGACCGTCCATGCGACAGTACGGCGGTAGGCTATGATTATTCATATGGTAACTATGTGTATGATGTAGCAAATTATTTGAAAGGAGAAAGTACGGTAACTGTGACCATAACTAATTTACTCGCAGATAGTATGTTCGCTCCTGCGGCACCAGGCATTGTAATCCTTTATGAGGATGATACAAAACCAGAGTATGAGTACTGGCTTGTAGAAGGTGCAGATCTTATACAAGGTGGACGAAGACCTGGTTGTGGATATCTTAGTCAAAGTGAATGCATCTGTAATGCAACATTTACAGGTAGTGTCAGTACCGGAAGTGTAGAGACTGCAACACTTGGCATAATTTCTGCATGGGGTGGTGGTAGTGCAGGATTTGAAGCGTTCCCCAGTTACTACTGGTTTAATACTAATTATTTAGGTGATGATTCAATACTAGGTGGATATAGTAGTCCAGGCTATTCTAATACAGTAAATGACATGACTATGTATGTTGGTGTTGATGGTACTTCTGCACAAATAGGTGCAAATGTTTGTGATGTAACAAACTCTATAATCAATCAGGACAACACTGTGAGTTTTGGCGATGACGGAGATTCAATGATGCCAGCGAACGCCTTTTTACTAGTATCTCATACTTCAACACCAGGTCTGAGACTCTCAATCTCTGCCACTCCCACCACTGTAATGGTAGGCACACCAACAGATGTAACCTTTACAGTAACAAACGGGACCACACCAGTTGAAGGTGCAGACATAACCTTAACAGGCTCTGCCACAGGAAGCGGTACCACAAACTCAACCGGAAATGCAGTCATATCAGTAAATGCAACCAGTAAGGGCACCATCACTGCAACAGCGACAAAGGAAGGTTATACCGGCGATACTACAACATTAACAGCCGATGAAGAAGGAGAAGGAGTATCTTCATCTGTATCGTTAAGTGTAGATATCAAACCTGCAATATCACTGGAAGTCACACCTAACAACATCGATTTTGGTGATCTTTCACCAGGTGAGACCAGTAATGCACAAACCCTGACCCTTAAGAATAAAGGGGGATATGACTTTACCGTAACTGCACAAGTAAGTGATAATCAAACAGAGGATACTCTGTTTAAGAACGGACTGTTGCTTAACTCAGCTGCATGGGGCGAATATACTGCACCAATCGTAGCACAAGCATCAGATACAGCCGATGCATCACTTAATGTCCCTAATGACTATACAGGAATTGGACAAAAGCAAGGCGGTATTATGTTCTGGGCGGAAGCCTAGAACTCCCTTTTTTTAGTATATCAAGTAGAGGGACTTACATGAAAAAACGAATAATCATAATTACCATTTTCCTTATGCTGTGTGCACCGGCAGCGGCAGATTGGAACCTTGATGGTTTTCCACTACATACTGTTAAGCACGGTACAGTAGAAGGTGGCATATATATCGAAGGTGGGCATGGCAGAGTATATACTACCAATTATACCCACAATTTCACTGTACCAAACGGTACAATCAAATGGACGCGTCTGTATGTGAGTGCGAAGGATACTACATGGATAAATACTTCATTAAACGGACATTGTCTCGGTAATTATACTGATCCTCTCAATCATCCGATGGTATATGCAAGCTATAAAGAGGACCATAGCATGTGCTGGGCCTACTATGACAATGCAGCCGACTGGATAGTGAACGGATCAAATACTGCAACTGCTAAATTCGGCACTAAAGTTGGCCTCGGTACCAAATCCTGGGGAATAGCCCTGCTGGTTGTATATGAAGGCGGAGATGACCCCAGGCCACTGGAATACTGGGTCAATGAGGGAAATCCGCTGCTGCACGGCAATCATCTGCCATTTGATGCATATCACAATACCACAAACACTTCATTTAAAAGCATAAATAATCTAAATAATGTGACAGGCGCTGACCTCTGGACAATTTATATCTGGGGCAGTGAAGAGAACCAGGAGCAGCAGCATGATACACTTTGGTTCAATTCAGATCTGGTTGCAGATGACCCATCAGACGGAGCCGGAACAGACGATCAGGGTATAAACTGGCGAGGTGCGTGTTTTGATCTGGATCAATGGGACATCAGGCATAGCCTGAGTCCGGATAACACAGTATTGTATGACAGAGGTGAAGACAGTCTTCTCTGCCCGGTAACAGCAGTACTTGTATTAGAACGAGATCAAAAACATATGGTATCAACCCAGACTGTACATCTTGATGCGCATATCTTGCCTGCTGTTTCTCTGGAAGTAACACCTAATAACCTTAATTTTGGAATACTTGCTCCGGGGTGGCAGAGCAGCATGCAGGCACTTAACTTGAGTAATACCGGCACAAACAAAATCGCGGTGTCAGCAGATGTTACTGAAATGTCAGATATACTATATTTTTACGGACTGCTGCTTGATTCTGATAAATGGAATGCCTATTCCAGATCAATTGTAAAGGATGAAGCAGTAGATGCGAATGTATTACTAGATGTACCTGGTGCTTATACAAGCTTTGGTATACAGAATGGTGGCCTTATATTCTGGGCAGAGATTGTCTAAATGTTATCCCTCCGACAGCCACTGACACTGTATTCTGCTTACCTAAGGGTAATCTGTATAAATCAATGTTTATATTATCTGCCACAGAGGACACAGAGAAGAAATCCTCTGTGTTCTCTGTGGCTATCATTTTTGCCCTGTGATTTGAAGTGGATACGTTTGCACCGATACTTAAATGTATGTTATGAGCATCTGTCTCCTCAACATTCTTAACAGTGATTTTAGCAGTAACAGTTTCATCAAGGAGATAATCATCTTCATCTATGTTAATATCTAATAAGATATTATCAGGAGTCTGTTGTTTCTTTATTTTGATAATTAATTCAGCTTTCGGGAATCCATATCTTTGCTAATACCTTCGTCTCTAATTTTAACCAGATAATCAGTTTCACGCTTACCAGATGGTAATTCCTTATCTAGCGAGATTACCTCTCCTGAAAATTCATTAAAAATAAGATCTACAAAATGTTGGGGAAATTCTCCTGATAGAAAATTGAGAGTTATATCATAGTCCTGCAAAATACCACCTGTATTTGAAAATATCACAGAGAGGCGTTTCTAAACCTCAACGCCTACTTTACTCGCCATTTTTGCAATTGTGGATTTGATGTGACTGATTTCCTGCCTCAGATCTGCAACATCTTGAGAGAAACGGGTCGATATAATATCTCTTGTTTTTTCTCCTTCTGTTTTGATCGTAAATATGGTCTCTTTTTGCAAGTCTGTTATCACATCTTGTTTATTTAGCATGGAATCTTGTTTATCTAGCATAGAATCTTGTTTATCTAGCATAGAATCTTGTTTATCTAGCATAGAATCTTGTTTATCTAGCATAGAATCTTGTTTATCTAGCATGGATTCTTGATTTCCCAGCATCTTCTCTTGTGTATCTAACATTTTCATAAGAATCGGTATACCTTTACCCCACTGTTCTATCTGGAATACCTGTAAGACCCGTTCAATAGGAGGAACAGAATTCCTGTATTCCTCAAAAGATACTTCATCCACGATCGATTTTTCCGGTCTTACGGAAACAACAAAACTCTTGAAATTCTCCATTGTCTCATCATCTGCTTCAATAATAACAATGACTGCCTGAATACCATCAAGATATGTATTGAACGTGTTAAAATTATCCACACCAAATGATAGCGCTTTGTTCACAAGGAGTACCCTGTAGCCAATATCATGTACCCGGCGCCCTGTAATCTTAGCTTTGATCTTCTGCATCTTTTAACCTCAAATATCATTACACGTAATTGTATATATGATTTTCCGACATGCTTCTATCAGGTACAGGCATGTAAGGTATATGAGAGAAATGAACTTAAATCTCAGCCAAAAAATCGATGGACTTGGTGATAAAATCGATTAAAATAGGATAGAAATATCATCAGAAATCCGCAGCAACCGCAGATACAACCCCAAACCCTGGAGTATCTTCTTCTCCCCCTTCACCACCCACTGTCGCTATATCCTGCTCATCCGCCCCAACCTCAGTCACATCAACCACTGCCCCACCGGCATCCGGATCCTTTTCAACAACTAAAAATGACCCTGAAGGAACTGCATAGTCTCCCGAAGCCTGGAACTGTACAATATTCTCACCATCCACCAGGTACTCAGTGATATCCTGCTCATCAATATCCAGATCAGAATAGAGTACACCATTACAGACACCTGTGAAGTTCATATCATTAACAATAAGCATATTTGCATCCCAGCTACCAGACTGGATGTGGGATTTAAGTTCTGAGGTGGTGGCTAAGGTCGTACATGGAGGTCGGGATGGTCGTGTAGTCGGGGCTTATGATTATTTCAGACCTGAAAAAATTGATTATCTTGAGTATCTTTTCTTGTACTATCTCTGATTTAATGTGGTTTTCTCTTAATTAACCTTCCAAAGACTACAACGGTAGTGATCAAAACCGCAGCAACCGCAGATACAACCCCAAACCCTGGAGTATCTTCTTCTCCCCCTTCACCACCCGCTGTCGCTATATCCTGCTCATCCACCCCAACCTCAGTCACATCAACCGCCGATCCTGCAGCATCCGGATCCTTTTCAACGACTAAAAATGACCCTGAAGGAACAGCATAATCTCCCGAAGCCTGGAACTGTATAATATTCTCATCATCCACCAGGTACTTGGTAATATCCCGCTCATCAATTTCCAGATCAGGATAGGGTACACCATTACAGACACCTGTGAAGTTCATATCATTAACAATAAGCATATTTGCATCCCAGTTACCTGACTGGATAACAGTGTGTAAAAAAGCACTCTTTACTGAACTCCCCTGAATAGTAAATTTCATCATTTCAGTAGTTGTTTGATCCGGTGTTGTAAAGAATAAAGGTGTGCCATCATCCTCCATCTGTGAATTGAGCATATCGCATCCTTCATTGATCCAGTATTCAATATCCTTTCCATTCTCATCCGTATATACTATCAAAAGTCCAAGTCCGTCCATGCAAACGAAAACATTATCCAAAGCAGTGTTCTCAATAACTGCAGTATGACTGCTACTTTCCTTTACATAATCAGTAACATCATATGCCCATGTCCCGGTAGGATAATCATATATTCCCCAGTGTTTTCTGTCATCATATTTAACTTCAGGACTTACTTCATTACCATTAAAGGTAAGTTTCATTTCAGGATGCATTCCTGTAGTACCTTTGGCACTCCATGTCCAGTAATTATAGAGTCGTGCGGTCTTTACAGTTGCAGTTTTGGGAATGGAAACTGAAAAAAGGATGTCATAAGTATCACCGGGATAGAGTTTTCCACTATAGAAACTGTTACCTGTAGTAAAAGTTAGCCCACCCTTAATTATATCATGTTGATATGTTGCTAATGGCTTGTCAGCTAGATATCCATTTTTCTCAGGTTCCTGTGCAACTCCAGGAATTATTAGCATGCATAGAAGTATGCTTAACAGCAGCAGTATTATTGCTTTGTGTATGGTTTTTATCATTCTATTTGCCTCAAATTTTAATAAAATATTGTCAACAGGACGGTATTTATTCCCCTTCCTCTTCTTTTGAACTCTGGCGGACTGTAATGACAGTTGAATAATCCGGTGTGATAATAAAAGTCTGGCCGCCAAGAATACACTTTGCATATGGATTGGGCACTCTGTATGATGCTGGCTGGTCTGTAGACAACTGGTATTCGAACGTTTTTCTCTCACCGGGATTGATATCAAATTCCCACATCATTTTATGGCTATCTTTTGTTGTACTGCTATCGATCAAAGTAAATCGATTCGGAATTACATCAGCCAGTACAATATGTATCTTACGTGGGTGATTATTGGCTATACCAATAGTCGTAAAAAAGACAGAGCTGGTATTTCCATATCCAGTCATACTTTTTGTGATCTTAAGTAAAGGTTCAATTTCAATCTCCTCAGACTCTCCAATATCCTTTTTTCCTTCATCCCAGGTAACATTTGCAAATACGGATAAATTATCAGAAAGTATCTGGGAGAAACTGAATTTAAGTGTCTTTGAACGTGATGAACCGTCTTTTATCGTATCATATTCATATTCTAATTTATCCCGGGTAATAAGTCCGTTTGCACCAACACTCAAACGTATATTATGAGCATCTGTCTCCCCAACATTTTTAACAGTGATTTTGGCAGTAACAGTTTCATCAAGGAGATAATCATCTTCATCTATTTCGATCTCTAATAAGATATTATCAGGAGTCTCTTGTTTCTTTAATTTGATGATCAATTCAGCTTTCGGGTCATCAGGCCATCTTCCAAATCCGGCGAGTTTATCTTTATCCGTTATCCTGTTCCCTTTTATTTCAACCTGTCCATTATCAATAGTGTTCCAGTTGATACTGTTATTTCTTAGTACTATTGATTCAATAAAGGTCCCATTTCGAGATAGATTGAATTGAGCTGAACCATGTCCGTCAAAATCCACTACTTTGATCTTATAACTATCTACCAGGATTTCAGGACTGGAATAACTGAGTGTACAGGTTGTAATATCCCATTCATTGTCTAAAACCCCCTGGGAACAAATTGTAATCATTAGAATAATAATAAATGCTAGTACAATTGCTTTAATTCTTTTTTTCAGTGTCATGTTAGCCTCCTGATCAGGTAAATTATTAATATCAAACCAATTAGACTTCCCGCACCTATAAATGGGGATGTGAACAGGGGTCCCTGGACATCGGCTGACGAATTGGCAGATGAATTACAGGATAAATTAGTAGAAGAACTGGTAGAAGAATTGATACCCATATTTGAATTATTATTCAGATCAATTCCCAAACCACCACTACTGCTGGCATTATGTATCGTTCCATCATACTCACATGAGACAATAACAAACCTGGTTGCAGTATTGTTTGCCCCATCTTTTGCATCAACAATGATCCAGTTCATTCCTTGCTCCAGTTCCACCTGAGCACTCCATTTATTACCTGATAGTACTGCTTCGATGTCGTTTACACACACAGTGATGTTATTATCAGTTTCCTCAATATCTCCCTCTACCGTAATGACATCCGATGTGATCACCTGGTTATATACAGGACTGCTTATAGTGATATTGGGAGGAGTATTGTCAATTATATTTACACTCAGGGGAGTGTTATTATTATTTGTTTCCCGCAGTTCAGGTACAAGATCAGTATAATCTGCCATTACTCTTAGAATATGATGTCCGCTGTATACAGGATTCCATGTAAGGTTCACACTCCTGTTCTGCCCTTCGGTTATGGTTGAAATCTCTCCTTTTGATACCATTTTCTCATCACAATAAAGTGCTGCGCTAAATCCAAAGGCATTACTGGTTCCGATGTTCTCAATGTCTACTGTTATGATATTATCTTCGTCCGTATAAAGTTCCGGAATAGTGACCTGCTGTATCACAAGGTCTGATTCCTCTTTTAACTCTCCTGTATATACTGTCAGTACAGCTAATACAGGATGTACATAATCCTCATCACCACGCTCAAACAATGCCTCTGATGATTTATCCAGATACTCGGATACATCAAATGTCAGTAAATTAAAATAATCTCTTGATGCAGCTACATCATCACCGTTCAACTTATTATCATTAAAATATAAATAATCATCCAAATCCTCAGTCCCACATAAGTATGCCACTGTTAGCCTGGCTGCTGATGCTTCATTAACATTGATCCCGCTGAATTTTACATAAGCTTCATCGTTTGTAGAACCCAGATCTCCTGACCATCCAAGACCATGGAGGTTTGGGTTTCCCTCGTTGATCCAGTAATCCACATTTTCACCATTATCATCTTCGTATACAGTAACAAGAGTGATGCAATATACCCTGCCGTCAATTTCACCTGATGTCCGGGCAACTGCTTTATTAGTACCTGACTGCATATAGTTTAAAGTATCATACACAACCCAGTAAACTCCATGACCTGAACAGTAAACCTCGGGATTAGTATCTTTATCTCCTTTTAAGTCAAGTGTATCGAATTCGTGATCATTAAATGTAGTCTGTAATGTTCCTGTTTTTTTTTCCGTACCGCCCCATACACCCACATAAAGTCTGGAGAAGGTTATATTTCCATCAGGAATACTGAAAACCTGTTCATAAGGTCGCCCCTTGGCAACTGCAAGGCCGTGCCCCCCATCTACAATCACACCACCTTTCACACTGCCATGTTCAACTTTTTTAAGCTGATCAGTATGTGGCACACCGTCAAAATCATAGTCTGCTGCGGCTGTATGGATGAAAAAAATTAATACTACAACTATGATTGTGAAAAGAGAAATGTGTTGTATTATTTTTGAATTAATAATTTTTTTGATATTTATTTGCGTTTTTAGCATAATAGAAAGCACCTGTTCTAATGATTAAAATTATCTGTAACAATTCATTTTACTATTTATAAAAGCAATATTTATAAATATTACGAATTTTTTATTATGAAATAAATTAATATACAGAGTGGTAACATTTTCTTACGAATTCATACTAATGTTTATTTATTTAGCACTCTGTGACTTGCATTAGATATAAATCTTACGATATTTTTTTAAAAATATTTCAAGTATAACTTGGTATATCGAAAATGCTCACTCCGTTCATATTTTAACTTTTGGCTCTTTTGATAGCCTCAAACGTATCCACTTCAAATCTAAGGGTAACATAAAAAAATTTGACAGGATCAACAGGATCAACAAGATTTATGGAATTGGTGGAATTGGTGGAATTGACAGATACACTGCAACATCAACATCCCGTAAATCTTATAAATCCTGTAAAATCCTGTAAATCTTATAAATCCTGTCAAAATGCCATGATTTTTAAGGTAGATATCAAAAATGTTAAACTCAATTCCAAAAATTTAATTATCTTCTCTTTTTTTCCTTTTTCCCAAATAATAAAAACTTCCGATTCCAATTACTAATAATACCAGTAATATACTCGCTATTATTATGCCTGAATTTGATACATTAGCATGGACAGGAACCTTAATACCGCTGCCTACACTAAAATCAGATGATGGAGATGAAGAAACTGCATATATTTTAAAATCGAACTCTCCCTTTGTCGATAAAGAGGGAGTTAATGTTAATATCACTTCCTTATTCTCATTCGCACCCAGAGTAAAGTTATCAGGTGAAATATCAAACCAGTCAGCATAATTCTCATCCACGTAAACCCTGTAATTCGAAACCTCGGTACCTGTATTGATCACATGGAGTGATTGAGTATCAGAGATACCAACCTGCACACTAAAATTCATTGAACCAGGTGTAACTCCAATTCCTATGGCTGATACGCTTTGTAATGATATTAGATATAATATTATAAAAATTAAGAAAAACTTTTTCATATATTCGTGCCCTTTTTCAATTTATTAATATTTAGTAATATATAGATGAATATAAATCTTACGATAAATTCTTAGTTTCATCCCCCAATAGTCAATTTATGTATTGCTGCTGTAAAATTCAAAACTAACTAACTAACTAACTAATTAACTAACTAACCCTAACACACTATCATCTTTCTATAATCTTTAGTTTATCTTGTAGCTCTTTTACAGTGCCCATAGGTATAGTGATACTTCCACCTGTATTGTTCATCATAACCCATGTATTAAGTGAGGTAGCTATAGTCAGGGCATTTTTTTCATCACTGATGCTATCTGCAATCCATTTTGCCACTTCTTCTTTGTTATTTATTGTTATGTTATAAACAGTTTCAATAGTCGTAAGATGAGAAATAAGACGTTCTTCTATTATACTGCTCATGGTTATCCTAAATATATTGAAGTTTATAGGAAGCCAGGTTCAGTGAGATCATACTTACGATCATACAGACAGACATTGAATATAACAGTGTGTTAATAGGAATACTTGATAGTCCTCCTGAAGTAATAAAAACCAAACCTCCGATTATCGATGAAATAACAAAGGTTATAACCAGAGAACCTGCTGCACCACCTACAAGTGACCATGGATATTCAGCACCTCTATGTTGAAAAAAAACCGTGCAAACCGTGAAAAATATTGCAAATATCAGAAGAACCAGCGACGTAGGTAGCGATATTCCACTTTCAAACAATGAGATTATTCCCAGTGCAATAATAATTATTGTAATAGACATACCTGCTACTATCAATAAAGTTTTTAGAAAATCATTTTCCAGGCTTATTCGAACAAGACATCCCTCCGGTTTAAATATAATCCAACTAATATATCGATCTGAAAGTTATTAATATTCAAACGAGTATTAATATTTATTTATTTGCATTTACAAAAAAAAATGGCTGATATAATTTATCAGCCAATAAATCCTATTAATGCATTGGAATTACATCAATGATAGAATTGCTATTTCTTTTCACTTCACGAATTTCTATCACATCATTCTTATGTCCTTGCGGTTCCCCATATGACTGAGGTCCCAGTATCTGGGCAGACTGGACACCTGTCATAATCGCCATAACCCGTACCCTACCTTCATACTCCTTATTGATCCTTGCTCCCCAGATAACATTTGCATGACTATCCAGTTCATAAGTGAGTTCATGTGCGACCTTTTCTGCTTCTAATAACGTCAGATCAGGCCCGCCTGTAATATGAACGAGACATCCGGTAGCCCCCATATAATCCACATCAAGCAGGGGATGGTTTAAGGCTGATCGTACTACTGCATCGCCTCTATCCTGGTTCCTGGCCTCACCGACCAGCATCACAGCTACACCACCGCAGCCCATGATAGTCCTAACATCAGCATAGTCCAGGTTGATCAAAGAAGGCTGGGTTATAGTCTCACTTATACCTTTAACTGTCTCTGCGATCAACTGATCCATAACTGAGAATGCCTGCTCAATAGGAAGATTAGGTACATAGTCCAGTAGCCTGTTATTATCCAGGACTATCACTGTATCTGCGGCAGAGCGTAATTCTTCCAATCCCTCTTCGGCTTTAATTGCCCTTGCTCTTTCCACTCGAAACGGACTTGATACCATTCCGACTACTATAGCATCATTCTTTTTTGCGATCTCAGCTACAACCGGAGCAGTACCAGTACCGGTCCCGCCCCCCATTCCTGCTGTAATAAAGACCAGATCCGCATCACATAATACTTCTTCCAGTGTCCCTCGTGCCAGTTCTGCGGCTCTTCGACCTACTTCAGGATAACCACCGGCTCCTAAACCTCTTGTCAGAGATTTTCCTACCAGGATCTTCTTATCAGCCTGGACCATTTCCAGGTGCTGTTTATCGGTATTAATAGCTATGGTCTCGGCACCACTTACTCCTATGTTATATAACCTATTGACCGTATTGTTGCCTGCCCCTCCACAACCAACAATAACGATCTGCGGTTGTCCGAATTCATCACAGATCTCTTCGACCTGTGAGTTCTCTCTTAACAGTTTTTCTTTGTCACTATTTTTTAGTGCTTCTTGTATCATCTCTTGCATCTAATTATCCCCTCATTGGATTATTTGACTTTTTGGTTGATTATGTTATTTATATTGTTGATGTTGTTTCCATTTGATCCATTGACTGCAGATTATGGAGTAATTTTTCATTGCGTCGATCTATAAATTCTCTAATAGCTGTCCTGATTGCTTCACTTGCGGATGGAAAATCTCCATAATCAACCATTAGATCGATCTTTCGTAATTGTTGCTCAGGAAGTCTTATTGTTATTCTCTGCATTTTATTCACTCCCCATTCCATTCACTCCTCATTCAGTCATCCCTTTGACACAAGTATGACACATGTCTGTCGTATGTCAGTTAATTGTCTGCCTTAGGTATGACGTATGTATGCTATATGTCTGACATCAATTATATAAATAGTTTATGGAAGAATCACACAACATAAATTAATTGAGCCTCAGGTAAAATGGATGTAACAGCTTTAAAATACCAATAAACACATAGAAGGGGTCAGTTTTGTATCCATTTCAAATCTAAGGGTAATTAACACCTCTTTATAGAGTTTGAAAGGATTTTTCAGTAATATGGTATCCATTTCAAATCTAATGGTAATATCTAAAAATATTAGACAGGATCAACAGGATCAGTGGGATTGACAGACTGGTACCCACTTCAAATCAGATGGTAAAATGAAAGATTAATCCGTGTCAAATAAATCACTTTTTGACTCTATCCGGATTACTTTCACCCCACTTAGATTAACTATATTACCAATACCACCAATATCAAGCCAAGAACAAAATCCTCCCTTCGGTCGGATTTTATTGACTGAAGCTTCGAAGAAGCTGAAGACTAAAAGATTCGTAGAATCTTTGCCTGATACTCTCAAAAGAACCGAAGATTAGAAACTATATACAGCAAGAAAAAAAGGTGTTATTTTGCAAGACTATGGCATAACTCTTAAAACTTTACTAGATAAATTTCCGCATCACTTCGTAAATCTGATCCTTAAGCATTTTAAAGGAAAAGTAGCACAACTTAATAAAGAATTCCCGGACCAAACATGCCAGAATACCATCTTAAAATAAGGGATATCCAGCCCGAAGACCGGCCGAGAGAAAGGTTGATAAAATACGGTTCGTCCGGATTGGCAGAGTCAGAACTTCTATCAATTATCCTTCGTACAGGCACTAAGGGTGAAAATGTACTAAATATGAGTAGCAGGATACTGTCATTATACAATATCCAGCAGTTAAGCCGTGTATCTTTAACCGGATTACAGCAGATACCAGGGATAGGCATTGCAAAAGCCACACAGATAGTTGCACTGTTCGAACTTGCCCGCAGGTTTGAGAGTTTCACTGAAGAAGAAAAACCCAGGATCAACAGTCCTGAAGTAGTGTACAGTTTTATTTATCCGAAATTACGAGAACAAAAAAAAGAGTCCTTTATCGCCCTATACCTGAATACAAAGAACCAACTTATTCGAGAAGAAACAATATCAATAGGCAGCTTGAATGCAAACATAGTTCATCCGAGAGAAGTATTCAAGACAGCTATTGCTGAAAGTGCAGCTGCTATTATCGTAGCTCATAACCATCCCAGCGGGGACCCTTCCCCCAGCCAGAACGATATAGACATTACACGCAAGCTAATTGATGCCGGCCGCATAATGGGTATTGATCTCTATGACCATATTATAATAGGGAATGGTAGATTCCTTAGTATGAAAGAAGAGAACCTGATTTAAAGATAATCCTGTATTCACACCTTAGGCGATATCATTGCCCAGTCCAGCAGCATCCCATCAAGCGTCATTAAAACGATCTTATGTGTTCCGGAAGGAAGATCATAGGGAAGATCCTCATACCCGATAAAGAGTTCATCTTTTGGATTGATCATGGGAGGTTCTTGTTTGACTTTACCAAAAAAATATTTTTGTTTTGTTGTTAAATCCATTACAGTTACATTGCGCCATGCTTTTGCCTCCATAACATTCAGGACTATGCATTTTCGTTTGATCTTCTTGATCTCATCAGGTGTTTCACAATACATAAATATCACTTATAAACTTCAGTGTTTGTTGATTACATAACAATTATATTAAAGTATCTCTTCTATCATATCCCAATCATGCTCATATATATGGGCACTGATGCTAACTGTGGTGATCGTGCCTGCCTTAACACCTATTTCACTGGCAACATATTTCAGCAATCCTGAAAGCCCGTAAAGATTTGCCGGATAGGCACCTGCAAAATCGTGACTCCGAAAAAGAGTCGTAAGATTCACCTGTCCATCCCTGATCTTGAAATCATCAATGATCATACACGGGACTTCATCCACGTAAGTATCCACAGTAGGTATCCAGGTAACTGCTGTAGCCCTGCGAGTAGCTGAATTGTCTTTAAGTTTCTTGATCACATATTCAATCTGGTCTATCTGGTCGTTCCAATTACGCAAACGCTGTCCATAAGTATATTCAAAATCAGCTACATTTTCACCAGTGACCAGCTGTTTGGCATATTCCTCAAGCCGCTGTTCATTCCAGGATATGTCCTTCGGGATCATATCAGTAAAAGGATCACGTATGACTATCATCAAGTTTAAGAATTCTTTTATCTTACTGCCTCTTTCATCCCTAACTTCATGGCCGTGGCCCCATATCAGATTAAGACCCCGATACCATGCATCAGTAATAGTATTAGCTCGAATTATCCGGCCTATGTTTAAAATCATATTTGTTTAATCCGACTCAAAGTAGTTAAATATAATGATATTCATAAAAAGTCTTAGATTGTGATTCTTATGGAGACGGAGTATATTAAGAAGCATCCTGCATCTGAGACATTTATTATTAAAAGGCGTTCTTTCTTTGACGAAGACGTTATTTTGACAGGAAATGTCATAGTAGGTGCCGGATCGGATTTCTGGGGAGATCTAATTGTCGAAGGTGATGTTGAACTGGGTAAAGGATCGATAGTAAAAGGCAGTATAACGGCTAAGAATGCTATTATTGGTCCTAACTGCAATATCGGTGGCAATGTTAAGGTTACCGGCAATCTTGTCCTGCTAGATGGAAGTGACATTACAGGTCTTGCTAAAGCAGAAGGCAATATGACAATAAGACCTCATGTTATTGCCAGGGCAACCGAATGTGCAGGAGATATTGAGATAATGGGCAAAACAGATATTAAAAGTATCCGCTCAGGCCGTAAGGTCATTGCCAGAAGAAGTTGAAGTTCTTCTTTTTTTAATTGCTTCTGAGAAGTCATTGGCCCTTTTCTTTGCTATAGCATAAACGAACATGAAATCTTCATTTAATACTATAGCAGCGTCTCTTAATAATTCTGCGGGAAATGTATCTCTGGATAAGTATGTCAGTACATAGGCTGATGTTATGCCAGCCTGGCTAAACTCATCCAAACCAGGAAAGATCTTTGAAGTTTTATGAAAAGCTGATAACCATGGTTTTTTAAAATCCGGGGTAGGAATATAATTTCCAACTCCCATCTGTTGAATTGCATTAACCTGAACCAGTTCATCACGTATCTTGTTAAATTTTTCCTTATCCCAATCTTCCATAGGACTATTTGAGGTTTCATATTCTTTATAGATGGATGCTAATACTTCTAATAGAAGATCCTTTTTTTCTTCCAGTTTAATAATGTGGAAATCTGCTTTAAAGTTGGGTGAAGTTTGTAGATATTGAATGTAGAGTTCTTTGAGTTTCTGTGGACAGTCGCCGGGGATTTCATCTATAGTCTCAAGTATTTGATGTTCTCTATCACTCAGTTTTACTACAATCCATTTAACCATATGGTCTTCCTATTGGTATTGTTATTATTTATGTTAATTGGTTATTGAAATGTTCAAGTATCTCTCTGGTAGTTAATGCTTTGTTCCATATAGCAACCTCATCTATGACTCCATTGAAATATCTATCATTAGAATTACATTTTGCTAACATAACATCATTATCAGTAGGATTAATCAAGCCGGTACGAGATCGGGAGTTCTCTTTTGTGCCATTTACATATATTGCAATTTCATTATCCGTAGCATTGTATGTTCCTGCTACATAGTACCATTTATCCTGTTGCGGGCTGGTAATTGATTGTGTATAACTCCTGCCGGTATCTGTTCGTACTGCAAATTCAAATTTTGTATTAAACTTATCATGCTGGAGCTGATATTGATTATCATTGCCCTTATTCACAATATTTGCCCATTGGCTCCCGGATGAAGGATCAATACTCCATTTCACCCATGCTTCCACAGTTACCTCATCAGGATTCAAAGAGGCATCATTTGGTATGCAGACATGATCATTACCATCAAAACTTAAGGCAGACCCGTTAATACCTGTAGTCCAGTTCGCATTATGAATAGTCCCGTTATTACTGGTTATCAAATCATAGGCATCATATCCGCTATTTTCGTTCAAATGCCATAGTGATACCATCCCCGGTTCCCGGGGTCTGGTCGCTTCATACCGTTGCTGTATCTCTTCGGAGGTCAGTGCAATGTTATATATGGAAATCTCATCGATCGAACCGTTGAAGAATTTTTGATCTCCATTATCAGATCCGATACAAAGATTTCTGCTATTTATTTTAAGACTGCCATTGACTGGTTCGCTACTCTTCTTTTCACCATCAACATACAATTCAAGCGCCGAACCATTATATGTCATAACCACATGATACCACTGATCAAGCGTGACCCTTCCTTCGCCCCATTCAAGTTTGTGTTTCTCATCACCATTGATATACACTCCACACTTCCATCCATTCCATTTATCCAGATCGATGCCGTGGCCGTCCCAGTCACCCTTTTGGACAATTTTTGCTGTTTTGTGTTCAACGGCCTTTGCCCATGCCTCCATAGTGATCTCATCAGTTATATCCAGATTATTATTGCTGCCGCAATTAATGTAATCATCTATACCGTCAAAGTACAGTGCTGAGTTGTTTACTCCTGTGTCCCAGCTTGCACCTGTTATAGTCCCATTATTATTATCGACAGAATCGTAAGCTATTGATCCGGAATTTTCATCCAGGTGCCACTGAGACACCATATTTCCCTCTTTTTGCGGCCTGGTGGCAATATAGTGTTCATGTATCTCTTCAGAAGTTAATGCTCTGTTCCAAATAGCCACTTCATCTATGATCCCATTGAAATATCTATCGTTATAACTGCGCTTTGCTAATATAACATTTTTATTAGTGGGATTGATCGAACCGTCATGGTATCCGAATTTCTCTTTTTCGCCGTTTATAAATAATGCAATTTCTTTTTCAGTTGCATTATATGTCCCTACTACATAGTACCATACACCTTTATTTGGCTGCGTACTTGATTGTATATAGGTCCTCCCAGAATCGGTCTTTACTGCAAATTCAAATTTAGTTTTATCACTACTATGCTGGAGCTGATATTGATCATCATTACCCTTATTCACAATATTTGCCCAGTCGTCTCCGGATGAAGGATCAATACTCCACTGTACCCATGCTTCCACAGTTATTTCATCCTCAGGGTTTAACGAAGCATTATCAGGTATGCAGACATGATCATTACCGTCAAATCTTAAAGCTGACCCGTTGATCCCGGTTGTCCGGTTCGCACCGTTGATCTCTCCGTCGTTTCCATCTATCGAATCATAAACAGTTGATCCGTTGTTCTCATCAAAGTACCACAGTGATACCAATCCTTTTTCCTCTTCATGCGGGATAGATGGCACTGTTGATTCCGGTATTTCACCATCGAGAATTATACCGCTTTTCATTGTAGTGGCCAATCCGGTATTAATAATAGATGCATCCACATAATCACCTTCATTTATCTCAATACCACATCTACCAGATGTATTTATAGCAATAATATTAGATAACTGCCAAACACTACTGCCAAGGATCGCAGTCACATTATCGGACGAGAGTGTACACTTGGTCCCGTTCACATTCAGGATTATTATCAAATCTTCCGTATTAACCGTATCACCGCCGCAGTGCCTGATATATATAGTATTTGTATCCTCATCCGCCCATCCGTCGATATCTGTATACAGTGTCTGCGGAGGTTCATGAAATGAAAGTAAGTATACGGATATAATTCCAAAAGCAAGAACAACAATTACAGTCATAAGTAATTCTCCAACGAGCGCAGAAATTGCGCTGCGATTCTGAATAAATAACCGTATATGTCGCTTCATAAAAAGTCTCCCGGATTGTAAAACAAATGGTAGTTATAGATTTCCAATGGATGTATCTATTTTGATTTTATTAACGTCCAGTTGAATATCTTCCCCCGCTCCACCGGTTACTTCCAATATTACTGATGAAATATTTGAAACTAATGTATAATCTTCACTACTACCATATTCAAGATTCCCGTTTATAGCAGAAATATTGAAATACTGTTCCCATGCATCCGGATATACTGTATTTACTGTAATTGTTACTTCAGTAAGAAGATCCTGGCTTGAAAATAACTCATCAGATGCATTTGATGTAAGTTTGATCTCTTCAATAGTATTACTGCTGATACATCGACCTGGCCCTATAACTTCTACTGCGTTGATCGTGATACTAATATTTGTCGCATTCACTCTCTTTAATATGATCGAGGGTGATAGTCTAATGAGAGACAGATTATTCTGTACAACCAATAAAGCCCCGTTCTCATACTCATACAACTGGTTTATATAATAATCATTAATAGACTGATAACTAATAGTACCAAGATTCATCAACGAATTATTGATATCATCATCACTATCATAAACTTCTCCCGATCCATTTTCTGCCACGACTTTCATGTTGAAATCATTGAGGTTGACTGTGAGTGTACCGCTCGATTTAGTTGGTGCAATAACCGGAATTACACCTCCTCCCATCCTGAGAGGAACACCCATGGTCATCATGGTCTCGGGATTAATAACAAGAATAGATGATAGAATATCCATTTTTGATTTAAGATCTGCCATATCTTCCCATGCATCATCCATGTGGGAATGTTCTGCATCATTTTTCCATGCAGGGATATAATACACTTGATATATGGATAAGACTGTCACTATCAAACCCAGTATTAACACTACTGATACGACTGTTGAGATTGCAGAATCTGATCTGATAAAGGGTTTTATTATTCTCATCATATCCTCCTGGTGTTCATTCTTACTGCTTTACGGTTTTTTTAGGTTTTTTGTAACTTTCATAATGTTCTTGTATCTCTTTGGGAGTCAGTACTGTTTCATATATAGTGACTTCATCGATCGTACCATTGAAAAATTTTTGTTTTCCGTTATCAGAACCGATACAGAAGTTTCTACTATTTATTACAAGATTGCCAGTAACTGGTTCGCTATTCTTTTCAATACCGTCCACATATAACCTGAGTTTAGAACCATCATATGTCAAAACCACATGATACCACTGATTAAGCGTTACCTTCCCTGCCCCCCAGTCCACTTTATACTTCTTTTTTTTATTCTTATCATCTTTGATATACACTCCACACTTCCATCCATTCCATATGTCCTGACCTATATCATGGCCGTCCCAATCACCCTTCTCGACGATCTTCGCAGTCTTATGTTCCGCAGCCTTTGCCCATGCTTCTATAGTAATCGTATTAGTAATATCCAGACTCGTATCCTTACCACAGTCAATAGAATCATCTATACCATCGAAGTGGAGTGCTGAGTTGTTCACTCCGGTGACCCAGCTTGCACCAATTATTTTCCCGTCGTTCGTATTAATAGAATCGTAAGCAGTTACACCTGAATTCTCATTAAGGTGCCATTGAGATACCATTTTTTTATCTTCTTTGGGTTTGTTAGTATCATACCGCTGCTGTATCTCCTTAGATGTTAACATCCTGTCATATATTACGACTTCATCTACAGAACCATCAAAACCAAAATGACCATAATAGCTGCTATACGGTTCAGTAAGCTGGGCCCCGACCACCAGACCACCATCAGTGTTTCTTACATTCCCGATAGTATTTGATCTTGAGTTATTCTCCTCACCGTTTATATAAAGATATACAGTGGAAGAATTCCAGGTAGCTGCAACATGATACCATTGTCCGGTATTGAGTATGCCTATGCTTTCCAGTGTAAGATATTTGGTGGATGAGGCAAACAGACCTACCATGATAGTACCCGGATCCCAGAACTGCAGGGAATATGCTTCATCAGAGAAATCCTTCTTTTCACCTTTATGTACTATTCCGGCATACTTTTTATGTGTTTTAGGATTTATCCATGCTTCGATAGTACCTTCTGAAGTCAGGTTAAGGTTGTGATTGTCTGCGATTATTACATAATCATTTAAGCCATTAAATGTAAGAGCACTGCCATTGACTCCTGCAGTCCAGGTCGCACCGCTGATCTTTGCATCATTGTCTCCAGTTGAATCTTTAACAGTTAAGCCTGAATTTTCATCCATATGCCATATAGAAACCAGATCACTCTCTTTCGGTTTAAGAGTATTGTAGTGTTCAAGGACCTCCCCTGCACTCAATGGTCTATCATAGATTGTGACCTCATCGATTGTGCCGTCAGTGAAATGTTTTTTCCCGCCGCGTGAACCAATATATAGAGGTAATTTTTTATTTGCCGGAGCGTTCTTTTCTTTAATTTCATCGCACAGGCACCCATCATAATATGTATATAAGCAGTTAGCACTATTGTTAAACACACCCACTAAATGATGCCACTTTGAATCTGTCCAGTCAACTTTGCATTCACTTCCCTGACTACTTGATCTTCCATAGAAGTTTGTCTTGTATTGATTATCATTCTTTGAAGTGAGTTGGTAGGTTCCACTTTGCCAGGTACCGTATTCAACAAGTATTCTTTCATCTTTATATGTAATAGAATCATCAACCTTGACCCAGGCTTCGATGGTATAATCCGAGCCACCCATATTCAGGTTATCGGATTCGGACACTGAGATATAGTCATTTATACCATCGAAGTCCAGGGCACTTCCATTAACACCCGTTGTCCATGCTGCTCCTTTGATCGTACCATCGTTTCCATCTATTGAATCGTAAGCTATTGAACCGGTATTTTCATTCAGGTACCATCTGGAAACTGATGTTTTGGGCGTTTCTACAATTAATGTTCGGTTCTTGCTTGAACCTTGATTGGCATTTGTGGAATTGTCAGTGCAGTTCACACACCATGTGTATGTTCCTTCGGATAGACTATACTTGGTGAATTCATTAACAGTCCCTTCTGTTATAGTATAGTCAATCTGATCAACAGTACTGTTGATCACAAGTTCACAGAAAGCTATTGATGAGTTTTCATCATCCGGGGTATACTGGAAGGTTATATTTTTAGTCTGTGAAATATTACTATCAGGTGGATTGTTCAATTCGATCGTCGGCGGTATGTCATCAGGCTTAAAGGCATTATAGTGTGCTAATATTTCATCTGAGCTTAACACTACATTATATATTGCTATTTCGTCAATGGACCCTTTGAAAGTATTGGTTGGTTTTCCTCCGCTTCCGGGATAACCTGTACATTTTGTTCCGATTGTTGTTTCATCAAGTGTTGGATTCCAATCAACTTTAGAGATATCGATCGATTCTCCGAATTTCTGTCCATCGACATATGCAGTCATCGTTGTGTTGTCCCATGTAAGAACAATATGATGCCATTGATTATCACCAGCCTTCATAGGGACAGGCATATAATTATAGGTATATAGGATGCGGTTGTTCCATGATTTATAGATGAAACGTATCTGGTCATTGTAACTTGGAATGTAACTTTTATATTCAATACGGATCTCGGAGTTATCATTGTTATCGAATATATGGAAGAGATATTGCGATCCGGATTTTTCATCAATTTTTGTCCAGAATGAAAGAGTTCCTTGTGCTGCAAGAGAATCACTCAGAAGATTATTAATTCCTGAAATATCCACATAATCATCTTCTCCATCAAAATTTAAGGCATTTCCACTTACGCCGGTAGTCCATGTTGCTCCGGTGATAGTACCATCATTGTCTCTAATTGAATCTGTTGCTGTTGTGCCTGAGCTTTCATCAAGATTCCAATACGATACTAACCCTCCTTCACTTACGTTTTCTTTAGTGGCATAACTTATCCTGAGCAAGGGCGCATTGTCGGAATCACCGTTGTATGATTCAACAGTTCGTTTCACGGTTCCGTTAATTATAATTGAGAGAGTATTTCCTAAAGACCATCCGGGCCTGTCTATTATCTCCTGCACTATACCGGATATGTCAGGAGATATCAGGTGCTCTCCCACTACCGGAGTAGAGTTTACGCTCCACTGGACGGAGTTTTTAGTCTTATCCCTCCTGGTTATGTCATAGTTATTTGTGCTGAACTTATAGGAGTCGTCTATATCATGCCCGTAGATGACCAGGTTCGTAGTCTGGGTTTTGTACTCGTCTACGGTGAACTCCAGACTCGCAGACTCTATCGTGCTGCCCTGTGGGATATCCACATCTATGAACCTCATCCCCACTTCCTGGTCGCTGCTGTCATGGACTAGTTCAAGGTCTGAACTTATCACATCCACAGACCCGCTCTCGTGCTCCTCGGCATCATTTGTCGAAACACTTACCCTGTATGAGACCTTCTCAGCCGTTACATTCTCCTGCGGTTTGTTAGCATCATAATATTGTTTGATCTCTTTCGGAGTTAGTGCAATATCATATATTGCCACTTCATCCACTATTCCACCCACTGTATGTTTGGCATATGGTTTTCCGCCAATACTCAGATAATTATCTTTTATCTTTATTGACCCTTTTGCCTCTTTGGTCTTTTTTATCTCTCCGTTTATATACAAATTCAAATAACTGCCGTTGTATGTAAAGACCAGGTAGTACCACTGCTGTGTTTTTGCAATTTTATCCTCCCAGTCTGCTGTAATTGAATTATATTCACCATCAAGATATATTACACCGCTTAATTTATATGCCTCGCCGCTCGGACTTAACCGTAACTTGTATTGAGAGTCTTTTCCTACTACATCTCTATAGACACCACCCAGATCATCCAGATTTACCCATGCTTCAATAGTAAGCTTATCCATACCTGTCAAACTATCTGATGCAGGGACAAATATGTGATCATCTATTCCATCAAAGCGCAGTGCCGAATTGTTCACACCAGTACTCCATACAGCTTCATGAACCTCGCCATCATTGTTACCTGCTGAATCTGTAACAGTTGAGCCCGAATTTTCATCCATATGCCATATGGAAACTAGACCACTCTCTTTCGGTTTGAAGGTATTATAGTGTTCAAGTATTTCCCCTGCACTCAATGGTCGATCATAGACCGTAACCTCATCGATTATGCCGTCGGTGAAATGTTTTTTCCCGCCGCGTGAACCAATATATAAAGGTAATTTACGGTCACCGGGAACATTTTTTTCGGTTGTATTATCACACTCGCATCCGTCATAGTAGGTATATATGCGATTAGCAGAATCATTAAACACACCCACCAGATGATGCCAGCGGGAATCTGTCCAGTCAACTTTGCATTCACTTCCCTGACTACTTGATCTTCCATAGAAGTTTGTCTTGTATTGATTATCATTCTTTGAAGTGAGTTGGTAGGTTCCACTTTGCCAGGTACCGTATTCAACAAGTATTCTTTCATCTTTATATGTAATAGAATCATCAACCTTGACCCAGGCTTCGATGGTATAATCCGA
>Ga0255426_10048_pt1 | contig 24328 bp, 24 predicted proteins | sample ANMaggSeSYBR02J9_FD_182666 | JGI IMG/M metagenome (GOLD analysis project Ga0255426, IMG submission 182666) | Sediment cell enrichment communities from methane seep in Santa Monica Basin, California, United Staets - ANME aggregate JGI... | ecosystem: Environmental > Aquatic > Marine > Cold seeps >...
ATGGTAAAAATAGGATTTATTAAACTGGGTAACTTGGGGATGTCCCAGGTGGTTGATCTCATTCTGGATGAGATCGCAGCTCGAGAGGGAATAAATATCAGAGTTTTCGGTACTGGAGCCAAGATGGGCAAGGATGAGGCTGCTGACACAGAGAAATTCAAAATGTATAATGCGGATTTCTATGTTATAATCAGTCCTAATGCATCCGCACCCGGTCCAACTGCAGCACGGGAAATATGGAAGGACAGGCCAATGATAGTGATATCAGACGGACCTACCAAGAAAGACGACCGCAAGGCACTGGAAGATGCAGGATTCGGAACCCTCGTTTTGAAGGTTGATCCGCTTATTGGCGCCAAGAGGGAGTTCCTTGATTCTGTCGAGATGGCAAGCTTTAACAGCGATGCTATGAAAGTTTTATCCACCTGTGGTGTTGTCAGGTTAATCCAAACTGAGTTCGATAAGGTAATTGACCAGGTCAATGCAGGTAAATCAGGTAAAGACCTTGAGTTACCGCATATACTGATAAGTGCACAGAAAGCAGTAGAGAGTGCCGGATTTACTAATCCGTATGCCAAAGCTAAAGCACTGGCTGCTCTACACATGGCAGATAAGGTAGCAGAGATTAACTTCCCTGCATGCTTTATGATGAAAGATATCAAAGATGTAACCTTAACAACAGCAACTGGCCATGAAATGATGAGGGCTGCAGCCCAACTGGCAATAGATGCCAGAGAGATTGAAAAGGGCAGCGATACAGTTTATAGACAGCCACATGCAAAGAAGGGTAATCTTGTCGAGAAAACCAAACTCTACGATAAACCACAGTAAATTAACTAAGGGCATTTTTGCCCTTAATTTTTCTTTTTTTTTGCTATATAATATATACTATTAAATACGAATGTAATATATTATGCCATTTGTAGAGTCCTTTTTAACTAAACGGCAAAAATGGGTTCTGGAACTCCGCCTTAAGGGTTATACCCAGGAGAAGATCGCAGATATACTACAAACCAGCCGTGCTAATGTGAGCATCCTGGAGAAAAGGGCGTACCAGAATATTAAAAAAGCACAAAATACTCTAAAAGAATGGGAACAGCTTCAAGCTATTGTATCCATACAAATAGACGAAAATACTGATATCATGGACATACCTGGTATTATATTTAATGAAGCTGATAAAGCAGGGATCAAGGTCACTGAGAACAGCCTGGATGTGGTAACTACCATACATAATAGCATCCCGGACGTTATACAACATAGAAGAATTGAGCGCAAAATTACTGCTTTTATCAATAGGGAGGGAGAGGTTTCATTTGACTGATCTGTCCTACGATGTTGTTGTTGTAGGTGCAGGTCCCGCCGGGTCAATGGCTGCCAGGTACGCTGCCAGATCAGGTGCCAAAACTTTGATCATTGAAGAGCATACGTGCGCTGGAAGTCCATTGCAGTGTACTGGTCTGGTAAGCAGCAAAACCATTGATGAATGTGAGATCAAACCAGGGCCCTGGATATACCAGTCGATCAAGGGTGCTCATATATTCCCTCCTGATAGTTCCTATATCTCTATTGGCGGTGAAAAGATAAGGGCCTATGTTATTGATAGGAAAATATTCGACCGCACCTTACTGGAACACTCTATTGATGAGGGTGCGGATATCATGATGAAGACAAAGGCCCTTGGTTTAAAGGATCACCATGGTAAAAAAATGCTGCACCTTATACATAATGGCCGTAAGTGTAATGTTACTGCAAAAGTGGTAATCGGTGCTGATGGTGTACAGAGTAATATTGCCAGGTGGAGCGGATTGGGCCAGGTACAAAAAGTATTATCCGGTGTGCAGATCGAGACTGGATATGATGTCAGGGACACCAATATGGTAGAGGTTTTTATTAGCAATAATGTGCCAGGGTTCTTTGCATGGTCAGTACCTGTGAACAAAGATACAGCACGAATTGGGCTATGTGTCGATCCTTCGAAAACACAGTTGAGTGCTTATGAGCATTTATGCAGGTTCATGCAAATTAACCCGACAATAAGAGAGCGGGCACGTCCTGGTTGTCTGGATGTAGTAATAGGATGTATTCCATTAGGTCCTCAACCGTGTACAGCAACTGATGGAGTTATTATTACAGGAGATGCGGCCGGACAGGTCAAACCAACCTCCGGCGGTGGCGTATATATGGGTGCGATCTGTGCAAAGTACGCAGGTGAGGTGGCCGCAAACGCTGCACTTTTTGGTAATACGTCTGCACAGGCACTAATGGAATATGACCGGCGGTGGCGTGAAGCAATAGGTCGCGAATTGAGCATAGGAATGCGGATGCATAATGTGTTAGGTAGGTTGAATGATGATGATCTTAATGAATTGATGGGGTTTTTTAATGAACCCGGGATAATAAAAATTATCAATCAGTATGGTGATATCGATCATCCGTCTATATTATTAGGAAAACTGATCACAAAAGCAAAGGGAAAAAGAGTATTCAAAGTTATTAAGATATTATTGAAGATGGTGATTGGATAAATACCTGCATATTAATAGTTACTTAAATTAAATATTATTTATTTGAATTAACTATTTATAATATAAAATAAATATAACTAGAATACAATAAAAAGATGTGATAATAATGAAGTCCTCTGAAGTAAGTGTTTTTGACGATACTGACCTTGAATTTATAGACATTCTCAGAAATCTGAATATTTCCAGAAACGTGGCTTCCACTCTTGCATACCTTTCAAGTGTAGATGAAGCAACTTCAAAGGATCTTGAACTGGGTTCTCAACTCAGACAACCTGAAGTAAGTATTGCAATGCGAGAGTTGAGGAAGTCCGGCTGGCTGGAAGAACGGGAAGTAAAAAAAGAAGGTAAAGGCAGACCAATGAAGGTATATAAACTGTCAATTCCTATGAGTGAAATAGTCATTCATCTTGAAGATCAAACCAGATTGAATGCCAAGAGAACAATGAGAAATATTGAGAAACTTAAGAGTATAAATTTTAGTAAGTAAACTATTATTTACATCTATATTAATTTTAAAATTAAATATATTATATAAAACGCTCTTTTTTTCTACACAGTATCATTTTGCAGTTATTTTACTGAAACGGAATTACACTTGACTATATAGGATAATAGTGGTTATGAATGATTGAAAAACTTTATTTCTAAAAAGAGTTATTCATATTGAATAATGAATTATTGGATAAAACCACAACCACTTGATTTTAATGTTAAACATCCGTTCTTTTTATGCGTTCTATCTAATACAGACACTGCTAAGATACCAGGAATATCTGCGGCAGGAAAATCACCGGATGTCATTGACTATACACCGGCCGGTGATGCTGAATTAGTGGCACTGGGAAAGACAATCTGTAAGAGCGAACCGCCTATGACCCCGGCTGGCAGTCCTACACCGGCAGTAATCACAAGAGCAGCACTGCAATTAACAAAAATTCCATTCTTGTTTATTAATAGCGGTTTGAGGGTCATTCCAAGAATACCTCTTCTGGATGTTGGTGCAAAACCAGGTGGAGATATCAGAACTGCAAAAGGGGTTTTGGATGTTGGTTTGATCTATGAGAACTCAGTTGAACTGGGACGTCAGATAAAACACCTTTCAGACTGCGTAATTATTGGTGAGAGTGTACCGGCCGGTACTACTACAGCTATGTGTGTATTAAAAGCACTGGGAATAACGGCCAGAGTAAGTAGCAGTTACCCTGAGAACCCGTTAAATATTAAGGAACAGACTGTAGAGGAAGCATTAAATAATAAAGGAATATCTTTTGGGGATCTAAAGGATGACCCGATGAGAGCTATTGAATATTTTGGAGATCCAATGATGCCGTGTGTTTGCGGTCTTGTCAAGGGATTGGGAGATACTACAAGCGTACTGGCCGGAGGTACACAGATGATGGCAGTACTGGCTCTAATCAAACATATTGGAATAAATAATAATGTTTCAATCGCAACCACAAAATTTGTTGCAGAGGATAATACTGCCAGCTTCTTAGAAACTGTATCTGATCTGGGATTTAAGTCTTATATTTCAGACCCTGGTTTTAACCTGTCAAAGAATCCGGGACTTAGAATGTATGAGTCAGGTGATGTAAAGGAAGGTGTAGGAGCTGGTGGAGGAATGTTCGCAGCCGGTATAATGGGTATTGGCCAGGATGAATTAAGAGATCAAATCGAACTGGTTTGCGATCAAGTGTTTTAATATGGACGAAGATAGATATGTTGTAGTCTTTGGTTGTAAGAAATGTGGTAAATGTGATAACGTTTGCCCGACCGGCGCACTTTATAAATTAGATGGCATAGCAAGGATAGATTATACCAAATGTACTAAATGCGGTAAGTGTGTAGAAATATGTCCCAATAAGGCCCTGGTCTTTCTTTAACATATAGGATATATCAATATGGATCTGACTATGCTTATTGTGTCCACAATAATTGGCTTTTTACTTGGCATAGTCAGCGGTCTGGTTCCCGGGATACATACCAACACTTTTGCTTTTATTCTAGCGGCCCTGAGTCCCTGGCTGGCTGAATCAGGACTTTCACCTCTATGTATTGCAGCGATCATTGTGTCAAGTGCTTTAACACATACCTTCCTTAATATTATACCATCGATCTTTTTGGGTGCACCTGACCCTGATACTTCACTTGCAGTACTGCCCGGACACCAGATGCTCCTTGACGGATATGGATCTGAGGCTGTAAGGTTGTCAGCACTGGGGAGTGCAGGATCAGTACTGATATCCCTGATACTTACAGTGCCTATGGCTATGTTCTTTAATAGCATGTATCCTTTGATTGAACAATATATGGGCTGGATATTACTGACAATTGTATTGATACTGATATATACTGAAAAAGGTGAAATAATAGAGGGACAGGGTTCATTAGTACGTATGAAATTCAGGGCCTATGCAGTGGTATTGTTCTTAATCTCAGGACTGCTGGGTCTTTTTGCTATTGGATCCGAGGGTTTAATTGATCCGTTCATTGAACTTGGAAAACCCAGTATATTGATGCCATTGTTTAGCGGTCTGTTCGGTGCTTCCATGCTTGTTGTCAGTATGCAAACAGATACTGTGATCCCAAAGCAGGTTAGTTCTATATCCGTACTACCCTTAAAAAATATATTAAGGGGAATGATCACAGGTAGTACAGCAGGATCACTGGTGGCCTGGCTTCCAGGTATAACGGCTGCTGTAGCTACCGTACTTGCAAGATTGGCAGTAAAAGAGGATTATTCTGATGATAATTCTGTCAGGGAATTTATTGTATCAATATCAGGTGTCAATACTGCTAATGCGATCCTGGGACTTATTGCACTATTTGTTATACACAGAACCCGCAGCGGTGCTATGGTGGCAGTATCTGATATTCTGGGAGACATACCTATGGGCATTGATACTCTTGTACTACTTTTGATAATAATTGTGGCTGTATCGGTGGCTGCATTTTATATCACCATCTGGATGGGGGATAGGATATTGCCTCTTATAGCCAGGATAAATTACCGGTTATTGTGTACTATGATATTGGGGGCATTGACTGTTCTGGTGCTTATCTTTACTGGTTGGTTCGGTCTTGTGATATTTGCTGCTTCTATACCTATCGGGATGCTTGCGCCGTATCTCAGGATCAGGCGCAGCCATGCTATGGGTGTATTACTGCTTCCGTTGTTGATGTTTTATTTATGAGTCACGGATCCCGGACTTCGCTTCGCTAAGTCCGGGGCATCACGGGATTAGAGGTCGGGTTTTATGGTACCTGTGAATAGATGTGCGGGGATATTCACCAAAGCCGCTTCAGAATTGTGATATAATTAACCTATGGTGATTTAAAACAATGACAAGCATTATTGTGATTAAAGCTAATTAAAAAGTATGAATCAATTAATTACTATAGATGATATATATCAGGAGTTAAAAACAATAGAGCAAAACATGGTAACCCATGAAGATTTAGATGCATTAATTGACACTGTTGAGATTATCAGTAATCCAAAAACCATGGAAAGCATTCATAAAAGTGATATAGACATTAAAGAAGGACGAGTTAAAGAAATATTTTCAGTAGATGACCTCATGAACGAGTTGTGAAATATGACATGGGTGGTTATGAGAACAGATACATTTCTCGAATCCCTTAAGACCGTAAAAAAGAATAAAGATGTTCTTGCAGAACTTGATAAGAAGTTAATTAGGTTGAGTGAAAATCCATTACACGTTGGTGGTTGGCTTTCTGGGGAACTACATGGCCACATCGCCCACCCACGTGTTTGGTGATCCCTATCTCGGCATGTACATCAAAATAAGGATTTTCCAGTTCAGCTATTTCCTGTTCATTCAATTTTTTTGAAATGGATACCAAAAAGATATGCTACCGCCAATAATCCTATGATAGCGAATACAAGTTCAAATCCAGGTATTCCCCTCATTTGAGGTATGTCCAGGCCGAAATTGTAAAATCTCCAATAGCTGAAACGTCACTTTGGGGTGTTATTTCAACATAATCTCCATTCCCATCAAAACTCAACGCCTTCCCATACTTCCCATCAACCCAGGTTGCACCATAAATTGTTCCATCATTCCCATTCCCTGAACTATCTTTCGCAACACTTCCGGAACCTTCATCAAAATGCCATTTTGCCACAAGTCCATCATCACTACTTGCCTGTGCGGTTGCAGACACTAAAGCCAATGTTCCACCTAAAAGTAATATCAATACAAAACCGAAGGCATACAATTTCACGTTTTTTCCTTTCACGTTTTTCACCTCTTCTCAATTTTCCTACATCCATATTAACTTTGTCTTTCAGGTAGAGTAAAAAAATAGCTTTACAGCTATCCCTTTCTATATCGGGCAGCAGAAAGGATACCATAGCAAAATATATATTAGTTGAGAGTAAAGTATACTACTTGTGTATCAACAAAAATTTGTAAACAGGGAAAACGAGTTAAATTTCCTGGAATCCAGGTATAACAGTAATTCTCCTGAATTTATTGTTATTTACGGCAGGAGAAGGGTTGGAAAAACCGAACTCATGTTAAAATTCCTGGAAAATAAGCAAGGAATTTATTTTCTTGCTTCAACAGAAGGGGATAAACAAAACATCAGGGATTTATCAAGCCGTTTGGGCAAAGTAATAAATGATGAAAATTTCGGAGAAATTGAGTTTTCAGGATGGCAATCGCTGTTTGAAACATTATTCAAACACAGGACATTCCATGAATTGGTGACAAAGGAAAAATTCGTGATAATCATCGATGAATTTCCTTTTTTGATATATAATAACAGGTCCATACCATCTATTTTCCAGAAGATGTGGGAACTCGACCTGAAACACGAGAACGTGATGCTCATATTATCCGGATCGGCCGTAAGTGTCATGGAGTCTGAAGTCCTGGGATACAAAAGCCCGTTGTACGGAAGAAGAACAGGACAGTGGCAGGTACAACCCCTGGACTTTATCCACCTGAAGGATTTCTTGCCGTATTCTACAAAAGACCTGGTCAGGACATGGTTTGTCAGTGGTGGAATCCCGGAATATCTTCTGAAATTCGATACAAGCCTGTCATTCTGGGACAATGTGCAAAACAACGTAATCACAAAAGGCACTTATCTTTCACAGGAAGCTGAATTCCTCTTAAATGAAGAGTTTAGGGAACCAAAGAATTACAAGCGTATTTTCAAAGCCATAGCACTGGGGTACAACACCCTTGGAGAGATATGCAACTATACAGGTCTTGATAAAAGCATGATATCCAAATACCTGGGTGTGCTGCGAAGGTTGCATATCCTGCAAGAGGAAATTCCTGTGACTGCGTCTTCAAAATTCAAAAAGCGGCTTTATTCCATCTCAGAACCATATTTCAACTTCTGGTTCAGGTACATCTACCCGAACAGGATCGACCTGGAAGCCAACAGGAACGAAGAGGTCCTGGGCATGATCAAACTGGATTTTCCATTATACTGCGGGCATATGTTTGAAATGCTGGTCAAGGAACTGATACTGCAAAAATACCTTCTTGGTGAGTTTTCGTTCTCAAGAATAGGCAGGTGGTGGCATAAGGATAAGGAAATTGACATCATAGGGTTGAATGAGGAAACAGGTAAGATTGTTTTTATTGAGTGTAAGTGGAAGGATGTGAGCTACGAGGGTGCAGAATATATCCTTTCGGACCTGGAGGACAAATCAACTTTTGTGCGCTGGAATAATGAAACAAGAAAAGAGCATTTTGGCATTGTTGCAAAAAAGGTAGAAGGAAAAGAGAAGTTAAGGCAGCGTGAGTATCTTGTGTTCGACCTGGAGGATGTTGAAAATTGTCCTAATGTGGATCCCATTAAAGCAATAAGTAAAAATATCATCAAATAACATAAATATAATGTTTGATATGAAAATGGATGACCTGAAAAAAAATTCCACAAAATGGATACTCTTCCTCATATTCACTGTAATAATTGTAATCATTTCACTACTTTTTACTAATTTAACTAAAATACCCTCTCAATCGGTTGTCATATACACCTCGGTTGACCAGGTATATTCAGAACCTGTATTGAAAGAGTTTGAAGAACAGACTGGTATTAAGGTTCTGCCTGTTTATGACATAGAGGCCACTAAGACTACAGGTCTGGTTAACCGCCTTATTGCTGAAAAGAACCGGCCGCTTGCAGATGTCTTCTGGAATGGGGAATTTACCAGGACAATCTTGCTAAAGGAAGAGGAAGTACTGGCCCCATATCGGTCTGATTCAGCCTGGGATATACCGGCCGAATGCATTGATACGGAAAGTTATTGGACTGGTTTTGGAGGTCGCGCCAGGATATTGCTGGTCAATACCGATCAGGTACCAGAAGACGAATACCCAAAATCCATCTTTGACCTACCAAATCATAGCAGGGTCGGTATCGCTTATCCAATGTTTGGCACGTCAGCTACCCATGCTGCGGCACTGTATGCTACCATCGGTCCTGAGAATGCAAGGAATTTTTATACCAGACTGGAATCCAGTGGCGTACGAGTTGTAGACGGTAATTCAGTAGTAAGGGATATGGTTGCCAGTGGCCAGCTAGATATGGGCCTTACCGATACCGACGATGCTTGTGTGGCCATCAGTAAGGGGGCACCTGTTGAAATAATCTTCCTTGACCAATCTGAAAAAGGAATTGGGACACTAATCATACCAAATACAGTAGCCCTTATAAACGGGTCATCCAATCCCAAAGAAGCTAAGATATTAATCGATTACCTGTTAAGCAGGCAGGTGGAAGAATCACTTGTAACTTCTGGCTGGATACAGGTATCATCACGTCCGGTTGATGCGCAAGCCTACTGTCCACTTGACCCCGATATCAAGGATATGAATGTCAGCTTATATGACATATACATCCAAAACCAACAGGCAAAACAGGATTTACTAGAGATATTCATCAGATAGAAAATAATAAAACAAATCATGTTCATTTATTAAGGTGTGTACAAACAGCGGTCATTGGGTAGCTTTCTCCACTTTTTCGGGTTGTTCATATTTATATTCATCGTATTCGGACCACTGCTGGCCTTAGTAGTGGACTCAGCAAGATATTTCATATCTGAACCCAGTCTGGTAATCCCTACAGGACGAAGTTTTGGACTGTTCATAAATAGTATCGCTCTGGCTTTAAGTGTGGCAGTTGGTGGGATGATACTGGGTATAATGACTGCAAGTATTCTATGGTGTTGGCCGACAGGACGAAAACATTCACTGCGTTGGTTTTTACTGGTACTTGCTCCCATCCCGCCATATTTACATGCCCTTGCCTGGTCTGCTTCAGTTTCGTTTATCAGTGATATACTTATATGGTTCGGTCTGTCAGGAATCTCACTTCATGGCTGGCTGGCTAGTTGGTGGATACAACTTATGGCCTTTTTGCCTATTGCAGTCGGGTTGTCACTGATTGGATTCGAATTAATAGAAGTGAAAATGATAGAAGCTGCCAGGGTCATTCGTCCTGACATACAAGTCCTCTTCAGAGTGATCCTTCCCTTGATGGCCCCTCTTATTGCGGCCGGTACGGGCATCCTGTTCCTGCTCAGTCTCGTGGATTATAGTGTCCCATCCCTGTTCGGAATAAATGTGTATTCACTTGAGATTTTTTCTGAGTTCAGTGCAACCAACCAGCCAGAGAGTGCTTTTTTACTTGCTCTTCCTGAACTTTTTATTACCATCTTTGTTGTCCTGTTAGTACGGGTTGCCCTTAGAGATGCAGTACAGAACCAGGTATGGAATCGGGGAGGTGAATACGATTGGCCGACATGGTTTATTTGGTTGCAACGAGGTGCTTTCACAGTTCTCATTCTGCAAATTTCAGTATTGATAGTGAGTCTTATTTCTTTAACAAGAACATGGAAAAACCTTGCTTTGACTATATCCATGTCTGTCAGTGAGATATCATTCACTTTCTGGATAGGGATAATCGCATCACTTATCTGCCTGCCCATTGCACTGGCAGCGGCAAAAGAGCTAGAGAGAAAGGACTGGCGAGGAACATTATGGTGGTTGCTGGTAATATCCCCTCTGGCAGTACCTGCACCACTGGTTGGTATCGGCCTGGTCTCTTTATGGAACCGACCTCTATGGTACGAGTTCTACGGAACTTCGATAATTCCGTTACTGGCAGTCTTGGCCAGGTTCACTCCTCTTGCAGCCATTGTCCTGCTGACTCAATTGCGCCGTATCGACCCATTGCTCATGGATGCAGCATCTGTATTTGGTGCGAATCCGCTTCGTATCTGGTTACAGGTTACGCTGCCACAGTTATCACCTGGCTTATTGGCTGCTGCATTCATTACATTTGCATTGAGTATTGGAGAGTTGGGTGCCACATTGATAACGATTCCACCTGGAAAGGGTACCCTTACACTAAAGATTTATAATTATCTGCATTATGGAGCTTCAGACCAGGTGGCTGGATTATGCCTGATGATGGTGGCTTCTACACTATTGGCAGGCTTTATAGCAGTGATAATACTGCGTGGATGGTCACACCTGATGCCAAACAGAACAAGATCCCAGGAGGATATCAAAACATGATAAAAATGAAGGGTGTCACAAAATATTACCAGACTACAAAAGCAATTGACCATATATCCCTGGAAGTACCAAACCGCACATCCCTGGTAATTCTGGGACCATCTGGTAGTGGTAAAACAACATTGCTACGTCTTATCGCCGGTTTAGAGAAGCCGGATGAAGGTGAAATATATATCAACAAAATGCTGGTGAGTTGTCCGGATCGGGTAATTCCACCCTACGAACGGGGGATTGGTTTTGTATTTCAGACACCTGCACTATGGCCGCATATGACCGTAGCACAGAATGTCAGTTTCGGTCTGCCGTGGGGAAGTGATAGACGAGTACGGGAACTACTAACTAATACCAGGCTTGTGGACCTTGCAAACCGTTACCCTGGGCAGATATCTGGAGGTGAGGCGCATAGGGTAGCACTTGCAAGGGCGCTGGCACCCAAACCAAAATACTTACTCTTTGATGAACCGCTGACAAACCTTGACCCTGATTTGAAGGACGAAATGTTGATACTTATAAAGGATAGTGTCACTGAGACCGGGGCGAGTCTGATATATGTGACTCATGACGCCGGGGAAGCAGAACAGATTTCAGACCGCTTAATTATAATTAGGAATGGTAGGATAGATAATGTGTAATAAATATAATCGAAAGTGGGCCCAAATTTCACTGCTTTTATTGATAGGCGTACTGTTCTTCGTGTTTATCCAATGGCTGGACGTGAACATCACACCTGATCCAAAAGAGATTCCTGATGGCTGGCACATTATCAGACCGCCACATGATGTATCGGCACTTGCAGTACAGGGTGATATCATCTGGGCTGGAGGTAAGGATGGGGTTATTGGACTGGACCGTAGCAGCCATCAGGTTGTTACCGAATTAATATGTGACCCCCCTATTACTTATGTACGGGCTTTACTGGTTGACAATGAAGGAACTTTGTGGATAGGGCATTCGGCAGGGCTTACCTCTTATAACAATGATACCTTACGTACATTTTCCACAGAAGACGGGTTGCCGGATATTAGAGTGAACGCACTGATGCTGGACAATAAGAACAGGATATGGGTGGGGACATGGGGCGGTGCGGCAGTGCTGGAAGAAGGACTATGGCATATTTTAACTGAAGCTGATGGTCTTGCAGATGATATGGTCAATGTCATGCTGGAAGACCAAAATGGGGGGTTGTGGTTTGGCTCCTATGTGGCACCCAGGGGTGGTCTGAGCTATTTCAATAACGGCAAGTGGCAGCTGTTCTCTACAAAGAACGGGCTGCCACATAATAATATCAACACATTATCCGAAGATAGTAATGGGAATATTTGGGTGGGTACCGGGCTTTATGAAAGAGGGGGTGCTGTACAATTTGTCAATAACGGCCAGGAATGGATGATCGGGCAAGTATTAACTAAGAATGACGGACTTGCAGGCGATAAAGTACGTTCGTTTTTTCAGGATAATAAGGGGGTGATGTGGTTTGGTTCCGAATATAGTGGTCTGGCCCGTCTTGAAGCAGGACATTGGCAGGTATTGACCGAAAAGGATGGTCTATCCAATCCGGAAATTAAGTGTATGGTCCAGGATGACAGTGAAAACCTCTGGATAGGTACCAAGGACGGTATCACCTTGCTGAACACTACAGCACTGAATAAACTGGATTGAGCATTATTTGGCATTAGGTTCTTTCATTATGAGGTGAAAAATCTTCTGTAAAAAATAGTAAAATAGAGACCGTTACAATTCGTGTTGGTGAATATTATGAAACCACAGATAAACACAAATGAACACAGATTTTCAGGCAGCGTATCCGCGTTTATCTGCGTTCATCTGCGGTTATTTTAATAGTACCAACATGTAATGTAACGGTCTCGTAAAATAGTAAACTATTAAACGCAGTAATTTTATAATATTTAATCAGGTATACTGGTTTCTTTGGGTATATTTGTTTCAGCATTTGTCTGAGGGACGAAAATGAACAAAACAAATTATGATTCTAAAAACAAGAACAATATTTTAGATGATGATGTTCCTGCCGCTGGTCCGCAAACACTGCTACAGCTCCTGAAATTACTGTTGAAGGGAATGATTGTAGGTTTTCGAAAGAACATACTGATAATAATATGTCTGTCCCTGTTAACATGGTTGGTGCATACATACCTGCTTGTTGTGAAGAATGAAGGGTTTTATCCTTCTGATTCCCTGATTAGTTCCATGCTGGCATTGAAAGGGGCAGAGTTCTCAGGTACGTTATTCTGGACTCTTCTGGGGATGATCATTATGAACATTTTCTACAAGGTAATCCAGGGCAAGTTGAAACATTCCATTAAAAAAATGAGAAGTTCACCAAAATGGGTCAGGCAATCAATTGGACAGGCAGGTTCTTTTGCATTTCCTATCATATTAGGGGCCAGTGCCCTGGCCTTATATTCAGGGGTTAAACTTAACAATCCCCTTGTGAATTTGATGTTATCTTTTCTTCTTGCAGGATCAATAATTGCTCAGCAAGAGAGCTTATTAGCACTGGCATTGCACCTGTCCTGGTCAGATGCACATAAATTGCTTAAGAAACCTGTGAAAAAATTCAGAATCTCCTGGGCTGTTATGGCTATTACCGGTGGAGCCATTGGTTTTACACTTGCTATATTTCTGGTAGATAATACATTCTTTGGTTATCTGTTCGTGCTTATAATGGTGGGTGCCATGATTGCATTTATATTTAAAAATAAGGACAAAACCGGAGGGCGAGCGGTACCTGTACTTTTTATTCTTATTTTCATTTGTATGGTGGCTACGATTCCGGCATTTGCTGATGATGGAGGATGGCAGGAATCAGGTGGCACTTTTGATAAGTGGATAATGAGTGAAGGGGCATTAATTGCAATCTTACTCGGATTACCACCGGCAGTGGGTATGGGGCTCGGCATTCTTATAGGGTCAGCAATAGCACAGGGAATAGTTATTACTGGCGGGCAATCAATTACAGCAGGTGGTATTACTGAAGAGATAAAAGATACTTTAGAGGATGTGGAAGAACAGGATTTAAAGGAAGGTATTGAAGAAGATGAAAACTTGATGCCAGAGGATCCAGCAATCACTGGAATAATGATTGCCAGCAGTAACATTGATCCTATTTTGGAAGATATCCGTAATTTTTTCGTAAACTATTATGAAAAGCATCACTCAAAGAAACCTACTACACCAGAGGAACAGGAAAGAATTGAACAATTGGACGAAAAGGCCAGAAGAACACTTAGAGGAAACAATAAAGAAAAATCTTTAGAGGAAACATTTTTTCCTGGGATTTTTGGAGATAAGGAACCTCCTACACCAGAGGAACTGGAAAGAAATAATCAATTGTACAAAACGGCCCGTGAAATATTAGAAGAAGGCGTTTTTGGTAGTGGAGGAAAACTACCAGAGACTCTCATGAATATAGTTGGAACCGATCCAACAACGAAGTTGATTGAACAAGTTAAAAGGGAAAGAGTAGATAAGTCCGCAACTCAAATAATAAGAATGATAAGATTCTTTGAAAAATTAAATTTGGAGAAAATTCCAGGAGGGGATTTTAGTGGAGTTCCCGATGCATTATGTGATTCCATTAATTATGATGCCAGAGATTTAATCGATATTACAGGAATATACAAATATAGTTCGAGGGCGCATGAAGCTTACAAAGAATTCATTCGTATATATAAAGAAGAACCAAATCCAGATTCTCTTGGTGATGTAAAGAAATTCAAAGAAATTTTGCAAAGATAATAAGGTGTTTTCAATGCTAATTAACCAAATAATCCATGATGATGGACCAGTAATCTTCGAAACATGGGAGGTTATGCTATTCTTTCATTCACTCTGTGAGAGCTATCATAGTGGAGATATTTCACTTGAAAACTTTTCTTCTGCCCTTAAAGGTTTATTGTTATATGACAGTGAAGACAACCTCTGGACAATAGGTGCAAGTTCTGGTAATTGGTACCGTAGAATTGGAAATGAGTGGGAAAAAGGAAAACCTATAGGACCGATGTCACCAGTCCGGACTGATGAAATCAATCTACATATGGATCAGAAACAGCAGGCCGAACAACTCTATGATAAAATTCTCGATTTGGACCCAAACAACGCAGATGCTCTTTTAAGTAGGGGGCAAATGTTACTTGAAACTGATCTTCAGGAAGATGCTCTAAAATACATAGAACAGGTTCTCAATATAATTTCATCCAGATATGATGTGTGGCTACTGAAAGCACTATTGTTCCATGAGCAGGATAAACTGGATGAAGCGAGACTTTCCATCGACCATGCTATTGTTCTGAGCTTATACTCGGCTGATAGCTGGAATACCGGGGCTGAGATACTAGAAGCCTGCGGGGAGGAAGCTCTTGCTGATATGTACCTGGAAATGGCAAAGTACCTAGAGTCCAGCCAAGAGAAAGTAAAGACCAGACCATCCAATAGGAACCTAAAAGAAATTTCTACAGAAATAGCTGAGTTAGATGCTTTACTCCAGGAACACTTGGAATATGTCCATGCATATCGTGATCGAGTGGCTATATATGTAGCCCTTGATGAATTGGATCGGTCCCTCTATTACCTGGATAAAATACGTGAGAAGTGGCCTAAAGAAGAAGATGAATGGTTTTTTTACAGGCGTGGCGTTCTGCTATTGAACATGACAAGAGCCGGGGAGGCAGAGGAATACTTCAAACGAGTTCTAAATATCAATCCTAACAACGAAGTGGCATTAAAGGGGTTGGCTATATCCAGACAATTATTGGAGGCACCGGAAGTTACTAAGCCAATACTTGAACCTTCCACAGTTCATGAGACACTCACCACTAAAAACCGTTATTGCCGCAAGTGTGGTTTTTCTATCACTCCAAATGATAAATTCTGTAGAAAATGTGGAGCAGAAATATAAACGTAAAAATTTGAAGAAATAAGCTTTGAAAAGTTTAAGAGGTAAAATATGATTTGTCCAAACTGTGGAGCTGAAATAACAAACGGAGATGAATTTTGTAATTCCTGTGGAACTCATGAAAAATATTCTGAGAACTCTGAACAAGGTAAAAAAAATTTATGCTCTAATTGTGGAATGGAGTTTGGCAGCGATGATATTTTCTGTGGTCATTGTGGGGCAAGGTTAAATGAATTTATTGTAAAAGGGGAAGATGAGCAAGCACAAGGGGAACAGGAAGAGAAGGAGGAGCCGGCGAGAAAAGCGCAGGATGAGGCACGTCGGAAAAGAAGGAACCAGATATTGGCGTGGGTATTCGTGCTGGGTATGCTGGTGGTAGGATTGGTAATGTTGTTAGTGTTTTTCATCATAATGTTTCTAATTGCGGATTTCTACAGTATATGAATTTCAATCATAAATTAGACAAAAGAAGGATGTGAGCTATGGGGTGCAGAATAGATCCTTGCGAATCCTCACAGATATAAGAACCTTCGTGCACCTCTGAATGATTGGAAACGAGTACATGTTGATAAACATTTCGTGCTGATTTTTTCTATTCATCGATTTTATTTAACTGACGAAGATAGGTTGTTAGCAGAATTTCAAAAAAAGTACGATTGTTTACCAAAATATAACCAAAAAAGTCGTGCTTGATTAACCTCAAAGACTCTTAACCAAACACTAAGGTATAGTCAAGATTTGCGCCTGCTTTGGATTTGATAGTGGTTTTTTGGATTAGTATTCATTAGTTCTCGTGTCGAGTCAACCATACTTTATCACTTAATCAATCACATATGGATTTCAATCACTAATGACAAACATTTTAAAAACAAAATCCTCCCTTCTGTCGGATTTTCTTGACTGAGGTTCTCGGAAGAGCCAAAGATTAGAAAATGTGAACGAAGTGAGCATTTTCGATTCAAGTTATACTTGATATACTATAAAAAAAACCTCCTGCAACACAAAGCTGCGGAGGTTTAATAGATAAGAAATTTCAGTTCCAGATCACCAGAACTGATTATTCCACTATCCCTACTTTCTGTGTTTCCTAATCCATTTGTAAATCGGTTTCCATACATCTGTTTTAGCACTATCACCATACAATACATCAATATGCCCTAATCCGGGTACAATGAATATTGTTTTATCTTCGCTTCCAAGTAGAGATATGGTATAATTGCCATACCCACCATATCCGGTCTCTCCACCAACATACAGAGCCGGAATTGTTATTTCATCAAGATGGTCAGCGTATAGAACATCATCTTTAGGACAATTTACTGCAGGATCTACAGTAGGAGGAGGACAATTATCACATGTTGCCCAATTATTACACATTACTCTCTCTTCATCTATCAAGCAATTAATACTCATAAAACTATCCATATTATCGGCGAGATCTATCATGAAATCATAATTGGTAAATTGCAGACCTTTTGGGTGACCGGTATCATTGAATATGCCAGCACAATAATGATATTGTGTTATTAATGGCTTCATTGGTGCTGTAAAAAGATACGTTGCTGATAGAGCCAATTCACCAACTTCATGGTTGGTAAACCTGGAAATAATCGGTGATGGGGTATCAGGACTTACATCTGCTGAAGATGCAATCTTCTTCAGAGAGACTGCCGTATCATCGTAATATATGCCTCTATTATATACCGACTGCAATATCTGATATCTCTCGCAACCAGCTTTTGATGCAGTTGTAGTACCGCATGTGGATGGAACGGAATAATTGTTACAATACCACAATTCTGCACACGGATCAAATTGATATGCAACGTCAACAATTATAATACCTTTAAGGTTTCTCTCATATGATGCCAGTTGAGTTTCTTCATTGGCATATGCATAAGCAAGCCTTCCTCCTCTACTGGCCCCAAGTATATACATCTGATCATTTCCCTGGCCAGTAAAAAATCTTATGATTCTTGCAAATTCTATTGCCGTTCTTACATCATCAATTTGAGTTGACAAATCCCAGTCCTTCATGAATGAGCAATTATCGGGATCACCATAGCAGTATGGATCTTCTGTATCAGGATAAAAATCAGGTACACAACTCCGTCTGTGATCAATTCCCCATACATCAATATTGTTCTTTGCTAAATAAATCGCAAGGCTATGGTCGATTTCAATTCCGGATGCATCTGTTTGTGTACTCATCATGTATGTAGTCGTGAAATTCATCATAGTTCCTGGAGTCATCATCATTCCAGTATTTATTCTAACCGGACGCCATGGCCTATATTCTTTAATTACCCTGTGTATACCTATCTTATCGAATTCTCCTTTTCCTACCTGTAATATAAAAGTATACTCATAGATATTATCTAATATCTTTTCTCTGTTTATTGATATTAATTTGATTTCTGACTCTTGTTCTTGCATAAAATTATTAGTCACTTTAGTAATGCTATTTTTTCCAATAAAATCTGCATGATCTATATCTTCTGTTGCCAGTACACATACTGGTAAAGAAGCCATTATTAGACAAATTAAAATATATGATATTATTCTACTCATCAGTATTCCTCCCTATTTTATTTATAGAGTATTGATATCCACAGTAACAGTATAAATCTTTTTTGATTTAATCAGACCATTTCAATTCGCGTTGGGAACAAAATCCTCCCTTCGGTCGGATTTTATTGACTGAAGTCACAGAAAAGGAAATAATATATAATTGATAATGTCTTATAAATTGAATATTCATGTCAAACAATACTATTAGTTATCTACTAGGCAACCATGCTATTGCGCAGGCAATATCGCAGTGCAGTACAGATGTGGTGGCAGGATATCCCGGCACTCCCTCATCAGAGATCATTGAATTCCTGGCCGCAATGAAACCGGATTGCCACATAGAGTGGTCGGTAAATGAAAAAGTTGCCATAGAAGTGGCTATAGGTGCTTCATGGGCAGGTGGGCGTAGTGTAGCTACCATGAAACATGTGGGTTTGAATGTTGCCTCTGACCCGTTCATGACACTTGCATATACAGGTACCAGAGGCGGTATGATCATCATCTCTGCTGATGATCCGGGATGTCATTCCTCCCAGAATGAACAGGATAACCGCAGGTATGCAGCATTTGCACAGATACCATGTCTTGACCCTGCCGTGCCCCAGGAAGCCTATGATATGGTTTCTTATGCTTTTGAATTCTCTGAAAAGTTCAATATGCCTGTAATGCTTCGTCCGACTACCAGGGTATGTCACGGTAAATCAGGTATTAAATTGCGAACACCTGCACCAGTCCATCACAAAATAGGTTTTCAAAAAATACCATCAAGATGGGTGATGCTTCCTGCCCATGCTCGTTTGCGACATCAGGATCTGATCAATAAACAACAAGAGATGGCTCAGGAACTTGGATCATCAAAATGGAACGATCTTGACATTATGGAAGGCGCAAAAATAGGTATCATAGCTTCTGGTGTAGCATCAGTATATACAAAAGAATGTCTGGAAAAATTTAAAATTAAAGCATCATTCTTAAAAATATCAACCTATCCGCCTCCTGTAGAGCTTATTAAACAACTGCTGGGCACAGTAGATAAGGTATTGGTCATAGAGGAAATGGAACCTATAGTGGAAGATGTTGTAAGATCAATATCAAATTCAATATCAAATAAAGAGATAGAGATACATGGGAAGGACATTATTCCCGGATATGGAGAACTGAATGTATCAATAATAGCATCTTGTATGGCTTCTTCTGGTTTTATAGATAATCAGGAGGAAGTTGATATTGTTAATAAAACTTCAATTGAACTGCCGAACCGTCCGCCTGTCATGTGTCCTGGTTGCCCGCACAGGGCCACTTATTATGCTATGAAAAAGGCCTTTGGAAAAGATGCTGTATTCCCTGGAGATATTGGATGTTATACTCTTGGTGTCCAGATGGAGACCATGGATACCTGTCTGTGTATGGGTGCCAGTATAACAACAGCTACAGGGATTTATCACGCAGGCGAAACAAAGCCTATCTGCTGTTCGATCGGGGATTCTACTTTTTTGCATACTGGTATTCCCGGACTGTTGAATGCAGTGTACAATAGTGCTGATATTACTGTTGCCATACTTGACAACAGGACCACTGCCATGACAGGTCATCAACCTCATCCTGGTACGGGACAGACTGTTATGGGTGATGCTACCTATATGGTATTGCTAGAAGATATTGCAACGTCCTGTGGTGTACAGTTCGTCAAGGTCACTGACCCGTTTAATATTGAAAATACTATTGAGATCTTTAACAAGGCTAAAGAGCATAAAGGGACCTCAGTGGTCATATCAAAACAGGAATGTATTATCACTGCCCGCCGGCGAGGTATAAAACCCACACCTTTTGAAGTTGATACAGATAAATGCAACGGGTGCAGGATATGTATAAAGTTCGGTTGTCCTGCTATACAATTTGCTGATGCACAGGTTGAAGGAGAGAAAGGATATGCACATATTAGCAACCTGTGTGCAGGATGCGGGGTATGTGCCAGTATCTGTCCATTTGATGCCATCAAGGAGGTTTGCTGATGATAGAGTTTGACCTTGTGATAGTGGGTGTCGGCGGTCAGGGTGCTATTTTATCTTCGGATATTGTAGGTCTGGCAGCAGTGAACTCAGGTGTTCCGGTACAGGCATCAGAAACCCATGGTATGGCTCAGCGCGGCGGTTCGGTGGAGAACCATGTGAGGATCGGCCTCACATACGGTTCATTGATACCTAAAAGACAGGCAGATTGCATTTTAGGATTAGAACCGGCTGAAGCATTACGAGCTGTAGATTATCTTTCATCCGGGGGCGTGATAGTAGTGAATACCAACCCTATCCTGCCCATTACTGCACTCTCGGGCGCTTGCGAATACCCTGATGTGTATATGATGATAAACGAACTGCGAAATTATTGTAAAGAGTTAGTAGCAGTTGATGCAAATTCTATTGCTAAACAGGCAGGTCATCCTCTTACTGCAAATGTTGTTATGATAGGTGCACTGTCTAAGTTTATACCTCTGAGTGTAGAAGCGTTGGAAGAGAGTATACGCAGGCTTGTACCGCCAAAGACAGTGAATGTAAATATTGAAGCGTTCAGACTGGGAAGGTTGCAATAAATACCTATTTAATCCTAAAAGTAAATAGGCTATTTTATGCTTAGAGTAACTTTTCTCGGGACATCCGGTAGTGTACCCACACCTGAGCGCAATACTTCAACCATACTTATTAACAGAAAAGGCGAACTTATACTATTCGACTGCGGTGAAGGTGCTCAGCAGCAAATGATGCGCGCTAAGACAGGTATGGGTAACCTGACATCCATTTTTATCACTCATTTTCATGCAGACCATTTTCTTGGTATTCCCGGTTTGGTCCAGACAATGAATTTCAATGGCCGAACTAAACCCCTGAACATCTATGGGCCTTATTGGGTTGAGGAATTTGCCAGGATTATGGCAGCACTTGGTTTTTATAAATTAAAATTTGATATTAAAGCCATTGAGCTGAACCCGGGCGATATTGTAGAGAGGGGAGAGTATCATATCGAAGCTATTAAAACAAAACACAGTGTACCTTCTTTGGGTTATGTACTTACTGAAAAAGACAGACCCGGGCGCTTTGACCGCAAGAAGGCCAATGAACTTGGTATACCTGAGGGGCCATTGTTCAAACGTCTGCATATGGGAGAAGATATCAAGATCAATGACAGGATCATAAAGAGTAGTGAAGTAGTAGGACCATCAAGACCAGGTCGCAAGATCGTTTACTCCGGAGATACCAGACCGTGCAGTGAAATCATTGCTGCAAGTAGTAAAGCTGATCTGCTGATCCATGACGGGACTCTTGCTAATGATATGATAGATTGGGCTAAAGAATCCATGCATTCCACTACTGGCGAAGCAGCATCCGTAGCAGCTCAGGCAAATGTGGACCGGCTTGTACTTACTCATATCAGTTCAAGATACTCAGAAAATACTGATGTACTATATAAAGATGCTAAACATGAATTCAAGAATGTGACGATCGCTAATGAATTCATGGAGATCGAGATTGCCTATCGTGATGATTGATCTTTCTTAATTCATTTATAGTTCCCAGCCTTGTTCCATCCAGTAAATAGGCTTCTCCTTTATCAAGGTTGATCGCTTTTGATGAAAAAACAGGTCCTAATAGATCTTTATGAAGTGATTCATTAAAGGCAGCACCTCCGCAGAGTTCACAAAAGGCAGGCATGATTATTACTTCCGGGTCTGACCACTGCATCTGTGTTTTATTTATTCGGTAATGCTCTTCCAGTGGATGATGATCCATGCTGGTTCGTATCCATGCCGGTTCTGCGCTGCTGTGACCCAGTGTATCTGTAAAACGGATCGTCGGGTGATTATGTGCCATCAGTATATGTTTACAGGACAGCAGTTCAAGGGCAGGCCAGGTATGGCCATGGAAATACCCTACATTATCCAGGATAAAACCTTTGACGGGTCTTAGTGTTATTCGGGATGGATCGGGCATGAGCTTTATTAATTGTTCCATATCTCCATCATGATTGCCGGGCACAATATCTACACTGACTTTTTGTGAAATTTTATCAAGAAAGTACGGTATTTCTTCTCTTTCCTGCCAGGATATCCAGGGGATGTTGTGTTTAATATCACCCAGTAGCACGACCCTGTGCGGTTTAATTGTGTCAATATACTGCAGGACTCTTGTTAACCCTTTATCAGACTGGCTTGGAATAACGATGCCACTATTATTATTAATATCCCATTCAATTCCCAGATGAAGATCAGCCAGAACAAGTACTCGAATGGTATTCTCAACTTTTATGGCTGGTTCATTTACTAAAGGTTCAATGTCAATGGACATAATGAGTGGAAAAAAATATATATGCGCCGATCGGGATTCGAACCCGAGTTCATGGCTTGGCAAGCCACGGTGATAACCACTACACTATCGGCGCACCATAACAGATAGACTTCTCATTGGAAAATATAGTATTTAGACTTTTGGTTTATTATCTAATAAGCAGTCTGTTAGGTCACTGAAGATGACATATCTTCTTGCCATAATTATAGAACAGCCTGATAAGCGTGGAGTGGTTCACTCTGTAAATTGTTCTTCATGCCCACATTCAATGCATTTATATACTACCAATTTTCGACCATGATGATCAAATCGTTTTAATGCAGGATATCTAAAAAAATTCATTCTCCCTTCGCACTCCGGACAATATTTCATCATGAGCTTACAACCCCCTTGTTAACCAGCATTACACATAGTAAATGTGGTTTTTGTTAAAAGTTAATATACTTCTTCAGGGTTAAATACTTTTTCTCCTACGATATTACCATCAACCGTACGGTAAAAACAAGATCTGTAACCAGTATGGCAGGCACCACCCGCTACTTGTTCAACCTTCATTACTACTGCATCTGCATCACAGTCTATATACATTTCATGTACGATCTGTATGTGACCTGAACTCTCACCTTTTAGCCATTGCTTGGCACGGCTGCGGCTATAATAATGAGCTTTTTCGGTTTCAATTGTCTTTAATAAAGCCTCAAGGTTCATGAAAGCAACCATTAATATCTCATTTGTCTCAAAATCCTGGGCAACAGCTGTTAGTAGTCCCTTATCATCAAATTTTAATTCCTTAAGTATTTCATCTGATATTTTCATAGAAACCTATTGATGTATTAGTAGAATAAAATCGTTTGGTTATTAATTCCCACATTCCAGGCAAATATAATAAATACAAGCCAGGCTTACTTTGGAACAAGATGATAAGAATATATAACACACTATTGGCTATTTTAGGTAACCAGCACTGGTGGCCTGCTGAAACACCTTTTGAGGTAGCAGTAGGGGCACTTTTAACCCCAGCAGACCAGATGGAACAATGTAGAACAGGCAATCTCCAATCTAAAAAAAAAGTCGCTTATGGAACCTGAAAAATTGGCTAACACAGATAATAAAATAATTGAGGAACTGGTCAGATGTACAGGTTTTTACCGCCAAAAGGCTGATCGGTTAATAATAATGAGTGAATATTTTTTATTACATGGAGATGCTATCTTTAACAGGCCGGTAGAGGAGCTTCGTAAAGACTTACTGGAGCTTAAAGGTGTAGGGGAAGAAACTGCTGATAGTATTATATTATATGCAGCTAATAAGCCAAAATTCGTTATAGATGCCTATACAAAAAAGATACTTAACTGCCTTGGGATCAGTGGGAACTACTCACAATTACAACAGATATTTGAAGCC
>Ga0255426_10051_pt1 | contig 23843 bp, 22 predicted proteins | sample ANMaggSeSYBR02J9_FD_182666 | JGI IMG/M metagenome (GOLD analysis project Ga0255426, IMG submission 182666) | Sediment cell enrichment communities from methane seep in Santa Monica Basin, California, United Staets - ANME aggregate JGI... | ecosystem: Environmental > Aquatic > Marine > Cold seeps >...
GCTCTCCCGCCGCCAAAGATTGCTCATTCATACTGGATGCATATCTCGCTCCACCCCAACCTGGATCCATTATTCATGGCATATAAAGCGGACTGACAGGCGCTTTTGTAGTGCCTTATGAATGCATATTATCCGGCGGTCCGTGAGTACGAATGTGGGATTCATGCTCGCCTGGGTACCAGGAGGGAGGGATTCGCCATATTTCAGCAATTCCCTTGTTTCGCAGCTCAGATGTCGCCATATTTATAACTAAAGACAACTAATTAATTCCAAGGTGAAATATTGATTTTTAAAGTAGTTCTGGAATTAGCGCAAGAGGGTGGCTATGTAATATATGTACCTTCTCTTCCCGGATGTATTTCTGAAGGTGACAGTAAAGAGGAAGCACTGAAGAACATCAAAGAGGCTATAGAACTATATTTGGAACCAATCGAAAATCCTGTTTTAGCTAATAGTGCCGAAATCGCTGAAGTTGCTGTCTAGCCAGGTATATCAAATGAAGTTACCAGTCGTTTCAGGCGAGAAGGCAATTAAGGTATTTTCAAATGCTGGTTTTGTAAAAGTCAGGCAGCGTGGAAGCCATGTAAGATTGGAAAAGATTGAAGGTAATGATATAATTAAACTTACAGTTCCATTACATAATCCAATGAAGAAAGGGACTCTAAGCAGATTAATTAAAGATGCTGGATTGACAATCGATGAATTTGTTAATCTTTTATAATTTTATACCTTGACCCCACCCTTCTTATTTCACTCAACCCTGCTGCCGTTCCATGAAGTGAAAAAAGCAGTGGAGTATACTTTATCAGCATGCGGTATTGAAGCAGAATTCCAGAAGCTATAAGGGCGTTTTCCGGCTCATGATAAGAAAATCCCTTTTTTATTCAAGACTATAAAGCACCCTTTGGTGCGGGAAGCGATCATTTTGACAGCAATGCATCTGTGTAGAAATGTATAATGCTATTATAAAGCTCAGACCCGACTGGCGGTTGACAAAACTTATGAGAGATAGGGATTTGGCAGGTTCCTGGTTCTGGATGCTATCGAGCTGGCTCTGTTAGTGTGTAGGATCATAGGCTGCCGGTATTTTACTGTGGGTTCCAGGGGCGAGAGTATGAGTTTCTATGAGCGGCCGGAGTTTTAGGGTGGTGAAGAAGTGTAGGCAGACCGATTTTCCTAACTCTAGATTAATATGCTGTTTTACAGAAGGCGCAGGTTATAAAATTAATAATATCATAGAATATTAAAAAAGAACACCAAACAGGAGTGTCAATCTATGGATATGGAATTAAAAGAACGATTCATTAGACAATGGAAAAAGTATTTTAATAATGCAGAGCTTCCCATTGTCTTCTATTACACCGATGAAAAAAGGTACGCTGAACTGGAGGATCCTGATTCTTTATTCAGGTGCGTAATAAATGCACTGTCAAAGGTGCGTAAGGGCACTTCATTGTGTTTCAACAGCGACTCAATCCGTTGCCCGGGTGGTAAAAAATATGGAAGAGAGTTTTTTTATCACAGAATCGTGGGAAAAGGTGAAGAATAGAATTGATATTTCGGGTAATCAGGACAGATGACATAACAAGAATAAGCTGTAGGGATATATGTTTAATATTAAATATTCCAGAAAAGCAGTAAAATTTTTAAAATCCATGGATAAGACTACTGTTTCCAGAATTCTTACTAAAATTGAAAAACTTAAACATGATCCGTTCTCACAATACGATCTTGGAATTATAACAGGAACCAGATAGTATTTTCACACGAGACATGAACATTCAACTGGAAAACCGTTCTTCATAGAGATATCACTCCGTTAAGAAGACTACAAGAGCCGAAAAAACCATATCCGTATGAGGAAAAAAAGTAATATTCATAGACCCGAAAGCAGTGATCAAACCCGTTTTCCATGCCTATGGCGGACTCAACGGCACACTCACTTTATCATACAACATTTTTTGTATTTCTTTCCTGAACCACATGGACATGGATCATTACGACCTATTTTCGTCTTAGTATTTTTCGTGTGAATTTTTGACTCCGGATAAGAAATCTTTCTGAGATAGTTGATGTTCTCCTTAGAAAAATGCTCGATCGGATTTTTCATAAACTTGCTATAGCTTTGCTCCTCCTCTGGGAGATTGAAAACCCAATCGACATCATCACGACCTATTACATTCGTATCAATTCTTCCTTTTTCAAATGCTGTATGTATTTGAGGTAGAAGGTTCTGGTCTTTGAATGAAAGCAATTCATCTATAAAAAATGCTGCAAGTGTCGGATCACTGATATCCTCTAAAAGTTTTGAAAGGAATGATTTTATGTCATCTTTTTTATCAGGATACTGATGAGCAATCACATTTAAAGCTGTGGCAACAGAGCCTCGAACATAGATGTCAAATGTCTCATCTAGAATATATTCCTTCAGTCGTTCTATTGCACTTTCACCAAAGGCGGCAATCAAAGTTGGTGTACTCTCTGTAATCCAATCGCCTAAAGCGTCACTTTCGTCTTTCATTATATCAAGCAAAAGCTCAAAAGCATCTTTTGTTTTTATTAGAGGTAGTATATGAATAGCATGAATTGGTGCCCAGGCATCTCCAGGCCCACCTTGATACCAATATTTCTCATTTTGAAGTATACCCTGTAGATAAGAAATAGCATCATCTCTTGATGCTATCTCTTGAGCTAGTTCCTGTGGAACTTCCAGACAAAGAGAAACCATCTTTGTTATCAAAAGTTCAGTTTCCATTTCTTTATATTTAGACATGGTTCTTATTTTCGTTACTTCTCTGAAATAATTGGTTGTGTACAATCTATGGTCAAAATTATTCTTTGGTAAAGATAATTATAACTTACATCTTTATAAAACTGTTGAAAATTCCCACCAAAAATTAACCCAGTTTTCCTATAGAATTTAGAACAATCGATTCAATAAAAATGAATGATCATTTGCAACTGATAAGTGAATATTATTTTATTGCTTAACTACCTGTCCACTTTTAGGGGTGCACTCCACTGCGCCTGCACCAGCCCGGCCTCCAGTTCATCGCAGAGGGTCATGAGCTGGTTCAGAGTGGGGAAGCGGATATAGAAGGGTACTGGCGCATGTCAAAAAGGCGGATATCCGGATCCTGGCGGGTTGGAATTAGAATCAACCTTTCGGATAACTTTTCAATCACATCCGAACACAGATTACTCAGATGCTGATGTCCCTGCAAATGTCCCTGTAAATGAGCAGCAGTAGTAGTTTCTAAACCAGCTTAAAGCAGGTGAAAATATCAAAAGCACCAATCTGGCAAGTCACTGGAACGTGGCAGAAAAAACAGTCAAATGAGACATTGCATACTTATCAAAGCAAGGAATAATTGAATTCATAGGCCCGCTAAAAACGGGGGCATACTATCTTAAGGAGCAAAGAGATGTTACTTGACAGGCGACGGTTTCTCGATCTCCTCTGAAATTTTATTGTGGATGATGGGGGCAGTATTATTAAGAAATCGGCAGCATCTCATCAGTTCCATGCAGTGAATAAAGCAGTGGGATATACCTTATCAGCATGCGGTATTGAAATAGAATTCCAGAAGCTATAGGGGTGTTTTCCGGTCTGTGATGAGAAAAATCCCTTTTTGATTCAAGGCCATAAAGCACCCTTTGGTGCGGGAAGCGAACACTTTGGTAGCCAATGCATCTGCGTAGAAATGTATAATGCTATTATGAAGCTCAGACCCGACTGGCGGTTGATGAAACTTGTGAGAGGCAGGGGTTCGGCAGGTTCCTGGTCTCGACTGCTATCGGGTGCAAAAGACCTGTTGAATACGGGCAGGCGTTATGATATGGAAGAACACGCAGCTTCGCTTCTGGAATATCTGAGGATACAGGAGAAGAATAGTGATCGTGTGTTACCGTGGAATGAATATATGGATATTTTTGACGGTCTGGTGGTGAGGTATGATGTTTGACCATGAATACCTAATCGTGCATGAACGTATAGGAATAATAAACGCATTTCCCTCTCTCGCATACATTCTCTAATAAATGGTGGGTGATAATTCAAGTACTCTATAGATTATTAAAAAACATTTATATAGATTTCCTTACTTTCCTTACATATAAGAAATGAGGTGAACTAATGCCACTACTTGAAATGAAAACCGGAACAATAACCAGAAAAGGACAGATTTCCATTCCCAAACGCATCAGAGACATAGAAGATTTCAAGGAAGGAGAAAAGATTGCAATCCTTGCGTACGATGACAGGATAGAATTGCGGTCTATGAAACAAATAGATGAAAGAATGCATACTGCTTTTGCAAGCGAGAAAGTTCTTGCAAAAGACTGGAATACCAAAGAGGAAGATGAAGCATGGAAAAATTTGTAAAAGGTGATGTGGTGGTTATTCCTTTTCCATTCTCTGATCTAAGTGCTTCCAAGAAAAGGCCAGCATTAGTTGTATCTAATATAACAGGTGATGATATAATTCTTTGTCAAATAACAAGTGTGGTAAAAAGTGATGAGTATTCCATATATCTTAAAAATAGCGATTTTTTCAAAGGAAATCTAAAAGTAGAAAGTAGAATCCGACCAAATCGTCTATTTACTGCCGATAGATCAATAGTGGCATATAAGGCAGGAACTTTAAAGGAAGAAAAAGTCAAAGAGACTGAGCAAATGCTTATTAATATTTTCAGTAAATAAATATGGACTTTGTAAAGGACGAAGTAATAAAAAATGCTACACACCATGCCAAAACGGCTGATATCCGGATCTTGACTGATTGAAGTTAGGATTATCCTTTCGGGTAACTTTTTACTCACACCCGGACACGGATTACTTAGATGTTGATGTCCCTGTAAATGTCCTTATGAATGTCCCTATAAATGAGCGGCAGCAGTGGTTTCTAAATCAGCTTAAAGCAGGTGAAAATATCGAAAGCACCGACCTGGCAAGTCACTGGAACGTAGCAGAAAAAACAGCCAAACGAGACATCGCATACTTAACAAAGCAAGGAATAATTGAATTCATAGGCCCGCCAAAAACATGGGCGTGCTATCTTAAGGAGCAAAGAGATGTTATTTGACAGGCGACGTTTTCCGGCCCATGATGAGATAAAACCCTTTATAATTCAAGACCATAAAGCACTCTTTGATACGAGAAGCAAATACTATGGCAGCTAATGCATCTGCGTAGAAATGTATAATGCTATTATAAAGCTCAGACCCGACTGGCGGTTGACGAAACTTATGAGAGACAGGGGTTCGGCAGGTTCCTGGTCCTGGCTGCTATCGGGCTGGTTCTGTTAGTTTGCGGGATTGTAGGCTGCCGGTATTTTACTGTGGATTCCAAGCCAGAGAGTATGAGTTTCTATGAGAGGGTGGGGTTTTAGGGTGGTCAGGTAGGATGTTTGATAAAATACTCCATCATGATAGTGTACGTGAGGGAGTAGATGAGGGAGTAAAAACCAGACTTGAAAATTAGAAATATTTTTTTCATCCAAAGGTTATTTATAAATTTATTGCATATTTACACCAAGGAGAGAATGTCGTGGCTTTGAATGTTAATGTGAATAGTGACTTTTCAATGCAGGAGGTAAGCGCCGTTATTCGTTCTGCTCTGGCTCTGGATGAGCGGCTTGCAAAACATAAAAAAGCCAGGTATTCTGATTTATGTCAAGATTTTGAGACAAAATATAAGATGAGTTCAGATATTTTCATGCTAAAATTTGAATCCGGGCAGCTGGACGACCTCGATGACTATTTTGATTGGTACGCAGCAAAAAAAGGATTTGATCACTGGAATAAAAACTTAAACATATTGTCTGGTATCAGTCTATGAATACAAGGGAGTATTTTTCTCAGATTGAAACCATTATTAATGACTGCCCGATAATTACTCATTTCTCCACAGAATTTGACGAGATCGACCAGTTTATGGGATATTTAAAAGGAAAGCTGGATTTAATGGACGGTTCTATCCTGAATTTTATAGAATTTATTGAAATTGAAAATGAGATCGTTAATCGCCTCAAATACAAATATCACTGGCAGTCAGAAAATGGTGAGTTAATAGAACGATGGGATAATGTGCCCCATCACAGGGAAATTGACACTTTTCCCCATCACAAGCATGAGAACAAAATCCTCGCTTGCGCTCGGATTTTCTTGAGTACATCAAGTTATACTTGATATACTATAAAAAAGGAGTTTATTCATCTTCAAATGTTGATTTCAAAACAATCATTGGCCATCTTATGGATAAATTATTGATATGAATTAAACTATAAATTTTATAGATAATTTTTTTATAACTCTTATTCATCCTCCGTTCTTATACTCTCCCGCCGCCCCTCTCGCCTTCACTCTGCCCTGGGTGCCTATATCGCTCAACTCCACCCTGGCGCCCTTGAAGATTGCCACATCACGTCGCTAACACATGATGCACAACAGCTTCCATCAATTTCCCGCCCTCGATCTGCGCCTGTACCAGCCCGGCCTCCAGTTCATCGCAGAGGGCCATGAGCTGTTCTACTTTAGCAACGATGCGTTGTTGTTCTTCGAATGGTGGGAGAGGCACAAGAAATGATACAAGATGCTTTTGAGATATGCTTGGAAAAGTAGAACCTGTACCCAAATCGTAGATTTGTTGGCGCATTGAGAGAATAAAGTAATTGATATATGGCTGATATACTTTTGAACGTATTGCTGCTACTCCACGACCGATACAAGCTTTAAATCCTGCAACATTAGTCCTTCCAGTAGTCGATCCTCTTACACATATAAGTAAATCGGCCTCTTCACAAAACTTCGTTGGTTTTGTAGTAAATTTTGATTTTTTAGTGAGACCAAAAGGTCCTTTACTAAATTCAACGGGACCATTTATTAACGGTACTCCTTCACCTTTTTCATTGTATGTATTCCCAGGTGGACTATTTCCCATTGTTATTTCTGCGATTTCTCCTAATCTTGTCCATTCCCAGTAATTAGGTAATACAAACGGCAAAATTTCTTCCTTAATTGAGGTAAAAACCTTCAATTTTTTTATTAACATTTCGTTCTCACCCTTTATCCTCTCCAATAACACCGACGCCGGCTCATCCCCCTCATCCTGCGCCACCAGCTTCCCCTGCACAGCCAACTGCAGAATAGCCTCCCGCAGCTGTCCCACAGTCTCCGGCACATCATAGAGCAAATCAAAGTTATCGCAGATGCGCTGCCAGTATTGTGCGAACTCCTCAGGCGTGGGGGCGGTGAGCAGCTTATCGAGGGCGGCATTGTTGAGACGAATGCGCTGTTCGTGCTTTTTTTGCTGGCGGGCTTCCAGTTGGTCGCAGAGGGCCATGAGCTGGTCTACTTTGGCGACGATTTGTTTTTGTTCGTTGAGAGGAGGTAAAGGTAGAAGTATATGGCTTACTTTTTTTCCAGAAACTTCTTTAAATGTTGTTCCTGATGCATTACGATCAATTTCTTTTCCTGCAAATTTCAAAAAGTAATAGATGTACTCATTCATATCCATAACGAAGGGGATGCAAGATTTGAATCCTTGATTTGTCGTTAATTTATTAGAGGCAATAACAACGTATCCAATAGGAGCACGACTTGAGAAAATAACTGTACCTGCCGGCATTAGTTGAGCAGAACTTTTTTTTAATCCTAGTTCACTTATGTCACGTTTACCTCGAATAATAAATTTTTCATTACGTTTATATAGATCAGCTGGTGTTAACCATGGTATTCCATTTTCAACGAAATATTCAGGATGATTTGTCTTTGGCGTACCACCACCTATAATTTGACCAACATTTCCCAAGCGAACCCAATGCCAATTTTCTGGTATTTGAAATGGGATTGAATGCGATTCAATTGGAGGTAAAAGCTTAGGTGATCGAATTTTTTTCTCTGTAATTAAATGTTCTTTTTTAGAATTAATTTTTATTATCAATTTAAACGCAGGTTCATCATTAGGATTTTGAGGAACTAGCTTTCCTCTTATTGCAAGTGTTAGGATTAATTCACGTAAGTAATCCACACTATTAGGTGTGTCAAATAAATGTTCTAAATTATCAGAAAATATTTCTAAATTCATTCGATTATCTCACCCAATGCATCCTTAAGTTCCTGCTTCAATGAGTTACGAGTTTCTGCTATATCAGTGAGTAGTAACTTATATTTTTCCAGCAGTTCTTCTGGATCGCCATGACCAGCGTCTCCATTATTGGGGTTTTTGATATCCAGATTGTAGTCATTGGTTTTAATATCCTCAACCGGCACCCTCCAGGCAAAATCATTTTCTTCCCTATTCTCCCACCATGCCTTTTCAGGTTCAAACTCTTCAATTCTAAGAGGTTTAGTCTTAGAGTAAGATTTATACCCCTCAGGATATGGATGCTCATAATACCAAACATCTTTTGTAGGTTCACCCTTAATAAAAAACAGCAAATTGGTCTTAATCCCGGTATATGGATTAAACACACCATTAGGCAACCGCACAATAGTATGCAAATTGCACTCCTCCAACAGTTTCTCTTTAATACGTGTCTTCACACCCTCACCAAACAATGTACCATCCGGCAGCACAATAGCACCCCGCCCCCCATCCTTAAGCAAATGCACAATCAACACCAAAAACAAATCCGCCGTCTCCCTTGTCCGATAAGTCGCCGGAAAATTAGATTCAATCCCATCCTCCTCCATACCCCCAAACGGCGGATTAGTAATAATAACATCCACCCTATCCTTAATCCCATAATCACGCAAAGGCCGAGCCAGCGTATTATCATGCCTGATCTGTGACGGTATCTCAATCCCATGCAGCAACATATTAGTAACACACAGCAAATGCGGCAGTGGTTTCTTCTCCACACCATGAACAGATTGTTGCAGGATTTTTTCATCTTCCCCACTCTTCACATACCGATCCCTTAGATGTTCGATAGTAGCCGTCAGAAAGCCGCCAGTACCGCAGGCCGGATCAACCATTTTCTCACCCAATTTCGGATCTACCATATCCACCATGAACTGGGTAACAGCCCGGGGCGTATAGAATTCACCAGCATTCCCTGCACTTTGCAGATCTTTCAGGATTTTTTCATAGATATTACCGAACTGGAAACGATCATCGGTTTTATTAAAATCAATTTCATTGATCTTGTTAATCACCTGACGCATCAAAGTACCGGATTTCATATAACTATAAGAATCTTCGAACACATTCTTAACCACAAAACCCCGCGGATCAGCTTCTGATCCCAGTGAAAGACCCTTCAGTTCCGGAAACAGTTCATTATTTACAAAATCTGATAATTCATCCCCAGTCATGCCCTCAGGATCAGCAGCCCAGTTGCGCCACCTGAGTTTTTCCGGGATGGGGGGAAGATAATTCTCTTCCATCAACTCATATTCCTTTTCCCGGTCCTCGAATATCTTGAGGAATAACATCCAGACCAGCTGGCTGATACGCTGTGCGTCGCCATCCACACCCGCATCTTTACGCATAATATCCTGGATTGTTTTAATCGATGTACTAATTGCCATATTTTAATCTTCCGTATATTTTTAATTGGAGATTGATTAGTAGCGAATTCCTATTTATATTATTTATAACTTCCTTTATTCTCCTTTCCTGATTAATTAGCATAATTAACCACAGATAAACACAAATAAACACAAATATTTTAATTTGTGGTGCTAATATATATTATTTTAGTATCCCTTTCAAAAAGTAGGGTAATAAAATTTGTATTAATCATTGTTTATATTATCTGCCACAGAGAGCACAGAGGACACAGAGAAAAAAAACTCTGTGATCTCTGTGGCTATCATTTTTGCCCTCTGGTTTGTAGTAGATACTTATTTTACAATTATTTGTGTTTATTTGTGTTCATCTGTGGTTCCTTTTCTCTGGAATGTCAGTCAAGAAAATCCGAGCATTAACAAGGATTTTGTTATTTTCCCTTTAACAAAGTTAAGCCACAGCCATATATAATTGTGTTTCCATTCCTTTCACAGCTTCGAGATACTTATCCTTCCCGCCAAAGATATTGATAATTTCCAGAGGCGTACCAAATTGATTAATAGGCTTAACCCTGAGCACGTCCATGCTTTCAATATTTTCAATCCCTTCATCAGCATATTTATTCAACAGCGCATCCAGCACATTTTTGGACTGTTCTCCATATTGCATAAAATAATCCTGTTTTCGTACCTGCTCTGCCCGTTGTTTCCGGCTCATCGGTGGCTGGTCATACACCACATGACAGATCAAATCAAACGGGTCAAAGTCTTTACCCACATGTTCAGCCAGCTCCTCCAGCATGACACCCTGTTCCTTAAGTTCCTCGATCACCGCCAACTTTTGATCAGCTTCACTCCAGTATTTTAAGAACGAATCCATAGAAGTGAATTCCTTGAGTACGGTTTTGCGGGTATAATCCTTCAAAGATTCAGTGACCAGTTTTCCGTCGCTACCATAATACTGCACCCGCTCGGCAATCACGTGTACTTTCACGTCGTCCACCACATATTTTGTTCGTCCGGGTCCTTCATATTGGTTTTTTGTGAGGTGTTTGATCCCTTCGAACACTTCCACAGGTTCACCGTCAAAATCAGGATCAGCAAAAAGTTCAGTGGCTTTCTTAAAATCCATAATAGTGAAATAATATTTATTAAATTCCTCGTTTATACGTGTCCCCCTGCCAATGATCTGCTTAAATTGGGTCATAGACTGGATCCGTTGATCAAGCACAATGAGCTTACAGGTCTGCGCATCCACACCGGTGGACATGAGTCTGGATGTAGTTGCAATAACCGGATAGCGCTCCTCAGGCAGGATGAAATTATCAAGCTCGGCTTTACCTTCAGGGTTATCGCCTGTAATTCGCATGACGTACTTGCTATTTTGCGCCACAAGATCACCATTTTCATTGACAATAGCCTGACGCATCCGCTCAGCATGATCAATATTTTCACAGAAAATAATGGTCTTGTCAAAGCGATCAGTGGCATTCAGATACTCTGTTACCTTACTGGCCACAAGCTGGGTGCGCTGGTCAAGCACAATATCCTTATCAAAATCCTTCAGGTTATAGATTCTATCTTCAATCTCTTGACCATACTTGTCTAATTTATTTTTCTCAGGCCGCCAGCCAGTAAGGTCTTTATCCAGATCGATCCGTACGACCTTGTATGGTGCCAGAAAACCATCTTCAATCCCCTGTTTCAGGGAATAAGTATAGACAGGATCGCCGAAGTAATGGATATTGGAAACATATTTTGTCTCTTTTGGTGTAGCTGTTAATCCGATGTGGGTGGCAGATGTAAAATATTCCAGGATTTCGTGCCATGCGGAATCTTCGGCAGCACTTCCACGGTGGCACTCATCCACGACAATCAGGTCAAAAAAATCAGGTGAAAACTGTTTGTAAATGTTTTTTTCTTCCTCTGTGCCGGTTACGGCCTGGTATAAGGATAAATAAATCTCATAGGATTTATCAGCCTGACGCTTGTGGATCTTTGTCATAGCCGGGCCGAACGGCTTGAAATCGTTAGTCCTGGTTTGATCTACCAGGATGTTACGATCGGCCAGGAATAAAATGCGCTTCTTCGTTCGTGATTTCCATAAGCGCCAGATAATCTGGAAAGCAGTGAATGTTTTTCCCGTTCCGGTAGCCATGACCAGCAGAATACGGTCCTGACCCCTGGTGATGGCCTCGATGGTGCGGTTAATGGCGATGAGTTGGTAATACCGCGGTGTCTTTTGGCTACCATCAGTGTAATAGTCCTGGGTGATAATCCGGGCTTTTGTATCATCAATATTTTTCCAGGCGCAATAGCCCTTCCACAGATCTTCAGGTGAAGGAAAAGCATGCAATGGAATTTCCTTCTCCAATTTACCTGAAGTCTGTGTACGGTCATGTTGCAGGAATGCATCACCATTAGAGCTGTAAACAAATGGTACATCCAGCATTTGTGCATAGTTTAGCGCCTGTTGCATACCACCGCCCACCCCATACTTATTTCTCTTTGCTTCAATCACAGCAATGGGAATATTCGGCTTGTAATAAAGAATATAATCTGCCCGCTTGGGCCTTCCACGACTCACCAAAAGACCCTGGACGATCACCCGACCGTTGGTGAATGTTACTTCTTCGCGTACCTGGGTTTGGATATCCCACCCGGCTTGATAAATGGCCGGAGTGATGTACTTAGGGATTACCTAAAAATAACGTATCTAAATTAATCCCCATTTGGTAAAATAGAATAATTCCATTTAGGATGTAAAGAATGGTATTCTATCTGCAATTTTGCCATATCTTCATCTGAGAATTTGACACCTTTATTATATTCATTTCCATCCAATCGCGATGCCACAATAAGACCTTTTTTTGTCTTTGTACCACTGATAAGTTTAATAATTGTTTCATAGCTAACGAGCGGCTTCCCCTTCCAATTCATAGTAATAAATGAAAACATGCAATGTTCTATTTTGTTCCATTTACTTGTCCCAGGAGGATAATGGCAAATTGTTATCGGTATTTTAATTTGGTTCACCAATTCCTGTAGGTGAAATTTCCAGCCTCTATTGCGACTTCCATTACTCCCACCACCATCTGCACATATCATTAACTTTTTTGCATTTGGATAATTGATTCTTCCAAACAAAAGCCACCATTGCCAGATGCTTTCAACGGCAAATTCGAAAGTATCATAACTCATTCCAACATTTACCATACCTTCATTTCTATTTATATCATAAATCCCATATGGTGTCGCCTTTCCATTTCCAAGTGAAGGAAAGTCATACACATTGACGTCTTTAGCCTGGCCCTTTTTTGTCCAGGTTCTTCCAGGGTTTTTGAATTCCCCTACATTTTCTTTCTTTTTTGCATCAACTGATATTACTGGGTATGCTTGATTTGTGAATTCTTTGGCTTGTTCATTTATATATCTAGACTGAGCGTCTCTTTCTGGTACTGAAGAACCTTCGATATTTTTCTTATTTGCTTGAAGTGAGTAATCGTTTTCTTTCAAAATACGGCCTACTGTGTCTGGATCGATTTTATGTTTTAGCTTTCTCAGTTCATCTGCAATCTTATAAGTTGATTTATTTGTCCACTTTAGGAGACTCATTGGATCACCTGAAGTATTTTCGTCCATGATTTTTTCAAGATCATTAATGATTCCAGGATCTTTTTCTTCAATCTTTTTTCTTCCTCCGCCATGTGCTCGAAGTCTTTTTGGAAGCTCAAGTTTCTCTGAGGTTTTGAGTTCTTTTATCCCTTTACTGATGGTTGAATGAGACATTCCCGTTAGTTCTTTCACTTTTGTAATTCCACCCCAACCAATTTCAAGTGCTATTGCACCTGCAAAACGTCTTGCTTGGACTTCATCTGCTCCTGAGAGGGCTTTTAGCCACCATATATACTGTTTGTCAGTACTCATATTACCATATATGACGGCTTACATAATAAAGTTAGCTAATTTATTTTTCGGTAAAGACTTAGTGCAAATATCACGTTCACTTAAAGTCTTTTTATTGATTGAGTCCATCTTTCTATGCCTGAAATCTTTTAGTTTTTGGTTTCTTTAGAATTGGTTTTTCTCTACAAGAATCTTACTGAAAGTATGAAATGGGATGAAAAGATAAAAACTTCAGCAAATAAGTTTTTTGTATTATCTAAATACCATCCTGTCGGAATCATTTCTTACGAAAATCTGCCAGTATGTCATTGGTATCATAATAGTGTCTATGCCTTACAATTTTTCCGTTCTTGAAAGTGAATACCATCACCCAATCATGGTCGTAACTATGGCCCGTGGACTTTACAGTACCACGATTTCTTCCCTCTACAATTACTCGATTACCCTGGGCAGTAAAATCAAATATCTCCATACCTTCCGGTTGCACTTTTTCATATAATTCTTTGAAGAACAAAATCCTCCCTTCGGTCGGATTTTCTTGAGTATATCAAGTTATACTTGATATACTAAAATAAAGAAACCTCTTCACGGCTATGACAAGGTTTAGCCTATGAGATATTCTGTGATTCAGTTCATGTTTCCGGTGATTGCCAATCTACATCGTCTGCTACAAAATCCAGTGCATCAGGGAGGTCACCCCTGCCAAAAGCCTCAAAGTGTTGCTTCAATAACCGGACATTCTCTTGCTCATTCATCATTCATTACATACCTGTATAATAATCCAAACACGTTTCTCACTTCCATACCACCAATAGATCTGAACTGTAACTCACAGAAAGGACATGCAGTAGCTAAAATATCAGCACCGGTATTTCTGGCTTCCTCAATCCTTTTTTTTCCAATATCTTCAGAAAGACTTTGAAATGATGCCCTTACACCTCCACCAACGCCGCAGCAATTAGCATCATACCTGTTATATTCCATTTCAATTACTTCTTCACAACAACATTTTAATATCTTTCGTGGTGATTCAAAAATACCACCCAACCGTCCTAAATGACAGGGATCATGGTATGTGACTTTTGTTAATAATTTATCTTTTTTATCTCTCTTTCCTGTTAATTCCTCTAATTTTTCTGCTATTCTTTCTGTTGCATGGATAACTTGTACCTTTGAGCTTAATTTGCTATTTTCAATAGAACCTTTAATCGTGGAATAACAGCCCGGGCATGCAGTGATTATCTCTTTGATCTTTTCTTTCTCTAAATAATTCAGCAGCTCTTCCGACAACTGAATTTGTATACTCTTGTAGCCTGTTCTTAAGAAATAAGAGCCACAACAAGGCTCGTTTGGCATCATTTTCAAATCAGTTCCCAGAAGTTTAATTAATAATTTCAAGACATCCGGGGACTTCAAAGGATATGTACAGCCAGCAAAGAATAATGTGTTGCTATCTTCATTACTTTTCTGGCCTTGTAACCATGCATATTTATTCTTATCACCATAGGGGTTGCCATACCGTCTGATATTCTCATAGTTCTTCTTGTGAAACTCGTTCTCAAAACCATTGTTAACAAGATATTCTCGAAAATTGCAGAAGATTGCGGTATCTGGCAGTGCACACCATCTTTCACAGGCCCCGCACATAGTACATTGATAGACCGTTTGGGTCATTGCAGTAGATGGCCGGAGCTTGTTGTATATAATTCCAAGTATTGTTCTATTTCGTCCCCTTGCAGTTAAGGTCTTTCTCTTTTGTATTTGATATACCGGACATGACCTCTCACAAAAATTACACGAAGTACCAAAACAAGTCTCTATATCCTTACTGAACCTTTCAAGACCCTCAAGAGGCAACGCTACCATATCCTACACCCTATTAGATGTGAATTTCTTTCCAGGATTCATAATACTTTTAGGATCAAATATCTGTTTTATTTTCTTCATATATTCCGTGCTTTTTCCGTGCTCATATTCTAAATTTTGCACTTTCAGGTTCGTATCACCCATATAAGTGCTCATAGTACCATCAAAATCAACAGCAGTTTTTGTCAATTCCTTAAAATATTTTCTGAATCTATTTACTTCTTCCTGCACCCTATAATCTACAAATACCGCGCATGAGAGTGAGAGCCCGAGACTGTTCGGGTGCTCCAGATATACATTCATTCCCAATATATCCAGATCATATTTATCTGCTGTATCTATAAACTTCAAATAGAACTCCTCTAATCTTCCGGGCGGTATGCCAGGGTCTGCAGCACCAAATTTTTTCTCTCTTTGCGAATCAGGCCATTTTTGCCTGAATGGCTCAAACCTGAGTGTGTGCTTGCTCGTCCACCACCCTTCTATTATTTCTCTTTCCTCTATAGCCTGTGCATTGAACATATTCGATTTTTTTAACATATATTCTCTTTGAAAAAATACTACTTCCTTATCGCCTGCAAAAGTTACTGCTAAGAGAGCCTGTGCCCAGTCAGGTACATCAGGCTCTTTCCCATATTTATTTCGATATGCATGTGTATAGAACCTCAGTCTTCTTTTACAGTTAATATGGGCAGCCTCAATACTCAAACCCGACTTTAAAAGTGAAGACAACAGATCAACTGCAGATTGCATAGATGGTAAAAGAAGCATCTCTACTAAACGTACATCCGGTACCGGCTCTACTTTGAGGGTTGCTTGGGTAATCACGCAGAGTGTACCTTCACTTCCCACAAGTAAATCCTTGAGCTTATAACCTGATGATGTAAAATGTGCTTTTCTATGGCCTAACTCCAATACATCACCCGTACCTGTAACGACCTGTGCAGAAAGAAGGCAGTTGAGTATTTTACCGTATCGCATGCCGAATGTCGAATCATTATCACAAGCTATAGAAGCACCGATAGTGCATGACCATTTTGATTCTGTTAGATGAGGCAGCCACATGTCATATTTCTTGAGTGAATCGTTAACTTCCTGTAACGTAATTCCGGCCTGTACTCTTACAGTCTGGTTTTTAATATCTATCTCTATAAGTCCATTCATGGTGGTAGAATCTATGTAGATACCTCCATAAACCGGGACCGCACCACCTGCCATACCGGTAAGCCCCCCACCAACAGTGACCGGAATTCCATACTTGTATGCTATTTTTACGGCAATCACTATATCTTGGGTAGTCTGCGGGCAGATTACCACATCCGGCGGATAAATTTCTTCAACAGTCCTTGGACTCCAATCCATCCCATAAACGTAACACTCGAACTCTTCAGTAAGAACTTTATTTGGTAATCTCGCTACTAATTCTTCAATATATTCTTGTTTATGCAGCTTCTCCATAACTCAACACTCTTATTCCCAAATAATTGCTATACATTCTCTTTATTGTTATCTTTCACTACTGCTACTTTTATTTTGCCTTTTTTTATAACAGTCCCAACAGTGTTTACTCCGAAATGATATGGTATGGACTGGTAATTCGGGACATTCAATACTAATATATCAGCCTGTTTTCCTACTTCCAGACTTCCGATGGTTCCAGCCCTGTCGATGGCATGGGCCGCATTTATGGTAGCTGCATTAATCACTTCCGCAGGCGACATTTTCAATTTAATACATGCAAGGGTCAGGATGATTTGCATTGACTCGGTAGGACATGAACCAGGGTTAAAATCTGTGGCCAGTGCAACAGCCACGCCTCTGGATATCATGTCAGTTGCAGGCGGATATGTATCTGAATCTAAAAAGAACGACGCACCCGGGATCAGTACTGCAATGGTCCCGCTTTTTGCCATCGCATCAATACCTGTGCTGGATATATAATCTAAGTGGCTTGCTGAGACAGCATTCAGCCTGGCCGCCAATTGTGCGCCACTCATATCGCTTAATTGGTCAGCATGGATAGTTGATTTAAAGCCCAGTTTCTGAGCTGCAGTCAGCACTCTCTCTGATTGCGCAAGATCAAATACGTCATGTTCACAGAAGATGTCGCAATTTTCTGCCATACCCTGTATGTTCACAAGCATTTCATTTATAACAAAATCAATATACTCTCCTGTAGTGTTAAATTCAGGCGGCGTAGTGTGTACCAGAAAAGTGGGTATTAGATCAATGGGATGCTGGCAATTCAATTCTTTTATGACCTGCAATTGCTTTAGTTCATCCTCAATCGTCAATCCATATCCGCTCTTGGCCTCGATGGTAGTGGTCCCGAACCCTAGCATTGTGTCCAGATGACCCAATGATTTCTTGATAAGTTCATCCTTACTGGCAACCCTGGTGGCCCGGACCGTGTTAAGTATTCCACCCCCTGATCGAAGAATGTCCAGATAGCTGGCACCCATTAATCGCTGTTCAAATTCTTCTTCCCTGGAGCCTGCAAATACCAGATGGGTGTGGCAGTCAATAAAACCCGGCATCACAACCTTATTGGTTGCATCTATCTCTACAGTATTGGAACTTATCGATACTTCATCTGTAACTTCTTCCCAGGTACCGCAGGCAATTATTTTGTCTTTTGAAACTGCAACAGCACCCTTTTCAATAATATCCAGATTTTTCATCTGTTTACCTGTTTTTGGTTCAGATGAATGTCCGGCCAGTGTCAATAATTCATTTGCGCCGGTTATTATTAGATCTGCAGCAGGTTTCATTATTGGTATAGGATCGATTAAATGAATTTAATGTTCTAATGTTTTAATGTTCTAATGTTTTAATGTTCTAATCAGGTATTCTGACCGATTTCTGCCTGGCAGTGTCCATGGCAATCTGATATCCTGCATCTACATGCCTGGCAATCCCTATCCCTGGATCCACGGTCAATACTTTTCTCAGTTGTTCTTCGCGCTTGAGGGTCCCATCAGCTACAATGACAAATCCGGCATGTAATGAGTTCCCTATTCCCACACCTCCTCCATGATGAAAACTGACCCAGCTTGCACCGTTAATAGAGTTCAGAGCAAAATTAATTAGCGGCCAATCTGCTATGGCATCACTACCATCCAGCATATCTTCGGTTTCCCTGTAGGGTGAGGCTACAGAACCACAGTCCAGATGATCCCTTCCAATCACCACAGGAGCCTTAAGTTCTTTTGAAGCTACCATTTTGTTGATCTCCACTCCCAGTTTTGCCCGGTCCCCATATCCAAGCCAGCATACCCTGCCTGGCAGACCCAGTACGGGTACCTTCTGTGAAGCCAGTTTGATCCAGCGGGCCAGTCCTTTATCTGAAGGGAACAACTCAAGAACTTTTGCATCAATAGCTTCGATATCCTGCGGATCCCCAGAAAGAGCCACCCATCTGAATGGGCCTTTGCCCATACAGAATAATGGACGGATATACTTGGGCACAAAACCCTGGTATCTGAAATTACCCATCTCATCCCTGATATCCACACCGGCTCGCTCTGCCTGAGATCTTAGATTATTCCCATAATCAAATACTATTGAGCCCCTTCTTTGCAGCTCAAGTATGGCCTCAACATGCAATTTAATGGAACTCAATGCCCTGCGATGATATTCCTCCCGGTCAGTCTGACGTATTTTATCAAGTTCTGCAAGATCACCGATAGGCACATAACTGGACAGATCATGAGCAGGGGTCTGATCTGTAATTATATCTGGCACAATATCACGTTTGACCAGTTCAGGATGCACTTCTGCAGCATTTCCCACAAGGCCAACAGACAGAGGGATCCCCTCATTTTTAGCATTCATGATCCATTGCAGAGCTTCATCAATACCTGTTGTGATCCTATCACAATATCCTTCATCCACTTTACGTCGGATCCGCTCCTCCCTTACCTCCACATCCAGGATCACACCATCGTTCATGGTGGCAGCCATAGGCTGGGCACCGCTCATACCCCCCATACCTGCGGTCAATACAAATTTACCCTTTAGAGAATCGGATCCGAAATGTGTCTTTGCTGCGGCACCCAGTGTCTCATAGGTCCCCTGTAGTATTCCCTGGGTTCCTATATAGATCCAGCTGCCTGCGGTCATCTGGCCGTACATGATCAATCCCATTTCGTCATATCTGTCAAAATTCTCCTGGGTGGCCCAGTGGGGGACTATATTAGAATTTGCAATTACCACTCTTGGAGCTGCTTTGTGTGTCGGTGCAATATAAACCGGCTTTCCCGATTGAATACACAGTGTTTCATCTTCTTTTAAGGTTTTCAGTGTCCTGACAATCCTGTGGTATTCGATCCAGTTGCGTGCAGCTCTGCCTGAGCCACCATATACTATTAATTCATTGGAGTCCACTGCAACATCCGGATCGAGATTGTTCATAAGCATTCTAAGGGCAGCTTCAGTATCCCAGTTCCTGCAGTGAAGTTCGGTACCTGTATATGCCCTGATCACATCTTCAGGTTTCTCTTCGTAATACATTGGTCTGATCATGATATACTCCCTCTGGTCCTGTACCCGTTTAAGAAACTGATAATTATGGATGCACCCAGTCGCGCAGTTCGGTCATCCACATCAAATTCGGGATTTATTTCCACAATATCCACTAGTTTTACAGATTTCGAGGCTCCGGCCAGAAATGCTATTTCCCGAATCTGTTGCGGATTAAAGCCCCTGCCATCAGGGGCACTGCTTCCAGGCGCATAACACTGGGCTACAGAATCAATATCAATACTGACAAACACAGATTTATTATTCGCACCTGCAATGTTCAGTGCCATCTCCATTATCTTTGTAATTCCTGTGGTTTCAACTTCTGAAAGCGTAAATATGGAAATATTTTTTGATATAAGATAATCATAATTAACTTTAGAATTCAAATTATCATGAGCACCGATCTCCACAAAATTTTCACTCCTTATCAAGTCCTGATCTAATAATTTCCTGAATGGGGTGCCGCTGGTGATCATATCCTGCACGATCTCACGCACATCAAAATGTGCATCAATATTTATTCCTCCGGTTTGTTGGCAATTTGATAATGCCCGAACTGTTCCAATTGAGATATCGTGTCCTCCTCCTATAATGATGGGAAGAATTCCTTTAGTTAATAAGCTCTCTACTGCATCAGTGATCTTTACATGAGTATCTTCGATATCTTCAGTAACAACCACATCCCCGAAATCCACAATATGCAGATCACTGATGTCTATCTTTCTTTCAAGATTAAAGGTTGTCCCGTATCTTTTCAGAGCCTTTCGTACTGCTTCGGGAGCACCACTTGCACCTGCTCTTCCTCCGCCCGGGGAAACGGCTGCATCAAAGGGTACCCCGATAATTCCAATATCTATGTACCGGTTTGAAATAACAGGCATGATGATATTCTTAACCCGCAGGTCATTTGTGTCCTGATGTGGTTCAAATATAGCAATAGTGGGTTTTTGGAAAAGATTCATTATAACAATCCAACATCTTATGTATAATATTTCTTTCGCTATAAGTAATTGATACAAAAATATCATCAAAAGATAATGACGTGATAATTATGACAGTAACTATAGATGGTGAAACCCTTTCCATAACAGATGTGGTGTCAGTAGCGCGAAATTTTGAGAAGGTCGAACTCTCTTCCAATGCCAGGCAAAAAGTCAACAAATGCCGACAGTTTGTGGAGGGTCTGGTTGCAGGCGAGAAGGTGGTATATGGGGTGACAACAGGGTTCGGGGCTTTTGACAATGTATTCATTTCAAAGGAGCAATCCGATAAACTTCAGGAGAACCTCATTCTTAGCCATTCTGTAGCGGTAGGGAGACCGCTGCCAGAGGAAGTGGTAAGGGCAGCAATGATGCTGCGGGCAAATTCTCTATCCAAGGGATATTCAGGAGTCAGAGTAGAGATCATCGAGACCCTTATCCATATGCTCAACCGTGGTGTACATCCCGTGATCCCTGAGAAAGTTTCGCTGGGTGCCAGTGGTGATCTGGCCAATCTGGCCCATATGGTTCTGGTAATGCTGGGAAAGGGTGAGGCCTTCTATCACGGGGAGAGGGTGAGTGGTGCCGAAGCTATGGAACGGGCCGGAATTATCACAATAGTACTATCATCCAAAGAAGGTCTGGCTTTGATCAATGGTACCCAGATTATTACTGCCATTGCAGCCCTTCTGGTATATGATTCCCAGATCCTGGTCAAGACCTCCGAGATCACAGCCAGCATGAGCCTTGAAGCGTTAAAAGGCACAGGACGGGCTTATGACGAGAAAGTGGGACGTATCAGACCGCATCAAGGCCAGATAACCTGTGCTGCTAACCTCAGACGGCTCACTGCCGATAGCGAGATCATGGAATCCCACAGGTATGATAAAAAAGTGCAGGATGCTTATTCGTTGCGGTGCATACCCCAGATTGTGGGTGCAGCACGGGACGCATTATCTTTTGTCAGGACTAAAGTTGAAATCGAGATCAATTCTGCAACTGATAATCCGCTTCTGTTCCCCGAGGAAGACGAGGTCATATCCAGTGGCAATTTTCACGGTCAGGTCATTGCTATCTCCCTGGATCTGCTGGGCATTGCCCTATCAGAGGTGGCCAGTGTGTGTGAACGCAGGATAGAACGTCTGGTAAATCCACAGCTCAGCGGCCTGCCAGCATTTTTAACAGAGAAAGAGGGTCTGGATTCCGGGTTCATGGTTGCCCAATATACTGCTGCAGCACTGGTCTCAGAGAATAAGGTTTTATCCCATCCGGCCAGTGTGGACTCCATACCCACTTCGGCCAATAAGGAGGATCATGTTAGCATGGGCATGACGGCGGCACTAAAGGCGCGCAATATTTTTGAGAATGCCTCATATGTTGTGGCAATAGAATTATTGTGTGCGTCGCAGGGTCTTGATTTTAGAAAGCCTCTTCGGGCTGGAACGGGTGCAGAAGCAGCATATAAGCTGGTTCGGTCCAGGATCGAGCATCTTAAGGATGATAGGATACTGCACAATGATGTGAATACATGCAGGAATATGGTGCTTATAGGAGAGGTTATTTCGGATGTGGAAAAGGTGGTGGGGGAGTTGGATGAGTTTTAATCAAGGTAATGGTGTTTCAGGAAGTGACTTGAAATGATTTTGGATAAAGGACATTGGAATGAATATTTGGATAAAACCCAGAGTAATCATCGTAAAATATATGGTGTGGATATGGTTGAGTTAGCAAATGAATATGGCACGCCGTTATATGTTTTGTTTGAAGATATTATTACAGAAAATTATAAAAAATATAAAAATGCGCTTGAGAAAGAGTATTCACACCATCTAATATGTTACGCAGTTAAAGCAAATACCACTTTTAGTGTTCCCAGACTGCTGGCTAAATTAGGATCTGGAGCAGATGTTGCTTCAGAGTTTGAATTGCAATTCGCACTCGATGCAGGAATTCCACCGGAAAAAATACGGGCAAACGGAAATTGCAAGAGTGAATATTATCTGGAAGAATGTATAAAGAAAGAAATAATAATAAATGTCGATCCTGAAGAGGAATTGGAAGTAATTAATGCAATTGCAAAAAAGTTAGGAACTTCAGCTAAAATAAATCTAAGACTTGCAGGTTTTCCACTTGGGCATATTACCTCAACTGCGATTACCACGTCCTGTGAATGGAGTAAGTTCGGAATTGATATTAAACGAGCAAATTTTGTGTTCAATAAAGTATTAGAACTGGATGGATTAATTCCAAATGGATTGATGGTTCATCTTGGATCACAAATAACTGATATAGGGGCATATTATACAGTTCTTGATACTCTAATAAATTTATCAAAAGAGGCAAAAAAATTTGGATTTGAGACGAATGAAATTAATCTTGGTGGCGGATTGGGTATAGAATACTTTAAAGCGAACGACTGGAACACAATTAAGGTAAAAATAAAAAATACCAATAAAAATAATTACACCTGGGCTAATCAATTTATAGGATATGAATATAATCAGGAGTCAAATGATCTGGAATGGATTGGTGAGGAACTCTCCTGCCCATATACTCCCGATACGTTCATTCAAGAATTATTAAATAAAAAATATTCTGCAAACACAACTTTTAAGAAAAAATTGCAGGAAATCGGAAATCCGAAGTTTGTTATAGAACCGGGGAGAAGTATAGTTGGAAATGCAGGAGTAACTATTACACAAATAGGTCGTGTGTTAACAACCCCACTCGGACAGAACTTAATTCATGTGGATGCCGGTGTTAATTTCCATACTTTTGGAACTGCAGTTCCGGAACAGTTGCATAGAATAGAAATAGCAAACAATATAGAAGAGGCAAATCCTTTTGAAACATTTGTTGCAGGAAATTTATGCTTTACTGGAGATCTTCTTTGCAAAATAAAAAATAAATTATTAAGAAAACCTGAAAAAGGAGACTATTTATTACTCTATGATACTGGTGCCTATTCGGATTTCTTTGCATCTAATGCAAATTTATTTCCAAGACCTGCAAAGGTTATGATTGCAAAAGACGGAACTCATAAACTGATAGTAAA
>Ga0255426_10052_pt1 | contig 23688 bp, 18 predicted proteins | sample ANMaggSeSYBR02J9_FD_182666 | JGI IMG/M metagenome (GOLD analysis project Ga0255426, IMG submission 182666) | Sediment cell enrichment communities from methane seep in Santa Monica Basin, California, United Staets - ANME aggregate JGI... | ecosystem: Environmental > Aquatic > Marine > Cold seeps >...
TCGTACCGACACATTGAGCTATATTGTCTCCAAAGATGATATTTTTTTAAAAATCAATGATAAGGGGGTCAGGAAACAATACGACACAAATGAAACTCAGGTCGGAGACGATACAAACGCCAAGATAGTTGATGTTATGGGCGCTATATTGGTGGCACCGGTTTTACTTGGTATTGGGCCAGGAATGATTTCGGATGCCGGAACGACCAGACACAATTTTTTATCAAAAGAGATGGTGCCTTTCACAACGCTTTTTCCCGGTCGGTCAACTGGCGGTTTTAAATATTTCAAGATGCCGGAGAATGGAATTGCGGCATCTTCATTATTATTATTAGAAGTGAATATAAAGGAACTTATTTCAGAATCAATCACAACCGTTAATTTTAATTTAAACATGGAAGGAACTAAATATGACGACTCTAAAAAACATTAGAAGCGTTTCATGCATCCTATCTTTTATTTCAATTCTTTCCATTTTTATTTTTGTCAGTTACGTATCTGCGTCTAATATTTTAAAAATTTCTCCTGATCAGCTTATTACCTATGATGGGACTGATAAAATTGAATTGTCCGTAACGCTTCTGTTAACTGACAAATTTAGGAATTATACTTGGGATGCGCCCACTGGAAGGCCATACACTTTGGTCCTGGGTGACTCATTATGCAAAAATGCAGAGATTCTTTGCAAAAAGGTTTTCCATAAGGTGACCTTATCCAACGGAACCAAGGACAACGTTGCATCTGATGTGGTGCTTACTCCAGAAGTTGTTTTCTTGGACAAAACACAGGCAGCATTTAGCTCTCAAATGGTAGAAATGGAGATCCGTGTGCTGTGGACGTTAATGAATGCCATGGGTAAAATCGTTTGGATTGATACGATTAAAGGCTTTGGTCACGAAAAAATGGGTGGCCCATTCTCATTTGATAATAACACAAAAAAGCAGATCCGAATGGCGATGGGGGATATGTTTAATAACACTTACAACGCCTTATTCAGCGCCGCTAAATATTTTGACAAAAACCTTTATTGACCACTTACAATAACAATAAAGTCTGGCCCCTTGTGAAAAAAACAAATGAGGCTTGTCAACCCTCTCCCGTTGAAGATTAGGTCGATGTATCTGTATTGGATTATTTCAACTTGGAATCAACATAACTCCAACTAAGCTGAAATTATCAATGGCCAAAAAAAAAGGTGATATCATCATTGCCAGTTTCCTAGTCTGGGGTGTTGCTTTCTGCTATCATGCTAAACAATTGAGAGACCGGATTTTTTTAGGTTTCCAAAGGATATCTGTACAAACCTGATTCAACAGAGACAGTATTCTCAGGGTAAAGCTTTCTATCGCCTTACCCTGATTCTTATTGCGATTACGAGTATAGATTCTCAATCCACCTTAACGCTTCCGTATCACTAACCTTTCCCAGGTACCTTTGAGTTGTCGATAGATTAGCGTGTCTGAGGATTACCTTGCTGACGATTTCAATCGGAGTACCGGAGCGAGACGCATGTGTGGCGACATGCCTTCTCAGGTCATGGGTCCTCAGATGGATGCCGACCAGCTTACCGGCCTTTTTGACGACCACCCTTGCCCCTTGGTAGGTTAAGGGAAAGATTCGTCCATCGGGTCCGATTTCCTTTTGTTTGATATATTCTTTGAGCCGATCAGCAACCTTTTGAGGGATAAAAACGACCTCGGTTTCATTGCCACTTTTGGGATCCATTAGGATCAGTTTTCGACTGTCAACATCCTTGGGGATGAGTTTGAGCACCTCGCTGACTCTCATGCCCCCACGGGCCATAAGCTCCAGCATGAGACGGTTTCTTGGATTCGTTGTTCTGAAAATGATTTCGTCAACAACCTCTTTTTCCAGAATAGTCCAATGGGCAATTTTAGCCGGTTTAAACAGTTTCCTGAGCATAGGGGTGCTGCAAGGATTTTGAAGTTTCGGATCGACGGCATTCTTGATGAAATTGAAGAAGGATGCCAGGCAGGAATAGCGGGATCGCTTGGTTGACTGTTTGGCCCCTTCGGTGATCTGGTTCAGAAACGACAGGATCTCATCCGAGGTTATCGAACCAAGTTCCCGGTCGCCGAACTGGCTGTCAAGCCTGGATAGAACGAACTCATATGGGCGGATACTATTTTTTTTTCGAGTTCGTCCTGTGGTACTCAAAACAATAAGTTGCGGCCTTTGAAACTTTCATGACACACCTCCTGTTTTTGGGTTGATGAATATTTGGACTATCCATTTGACAAACTTTATGATATTGTTTACAAATCTGCAATGATATTGTTCGATTCGTAAGTTGCGGTCGTGGCAAGTTATCTATACTTTAAAACGTCTGGCGAGATAGCCTTCAATAGGGTTATCCGGTTTTCTGTTTAATATCCAAATTGTTGAAATATACAGTTAGAAAAACTGTTTTTTTGCTAATTTTTGGTCAACAATCATGAAATCTGTGAGAATAGTCAGAAACTATATAATAATTGGATGTCCCCTCGTACCTCGGGGACATCGCCCAGGATGGAGAGCGCGCCAAAAAATAAATGCCGTGCAAGCGCGACCGCTATGACATCAAACGGATTGAGACAGACGCAAACAGCGCGCTCCTCATCCTGGGCGTTCTGCTCCTAAAAAATGAACGATGACAAACTAAAAATAAACCCGCCTTTATATACGATAGGCCAGAAGATTTCATATTGGCGTTGTGAATCCAGAATGCCGGTAATTGCACTTTTAGCCCCTAATATTGATGATGCTGAAGGTCAAGTTTGTATATTATCAGATATTGATGATATCCCTCAGAAAGTCCTATCTTTTATTCAAAGTAAAGTTCCGATATTCAAATTAAAGAATTCAAAAATGGCTGAAAAAAATATTTTGCAAATACTTGCCCCAAATGCGGAGTGTTGTATGGAGATTTTTTTCTGCATTCTGAACCAGGCGCTCCGTTTTTTTCATCAGATGGGAAAGAGGCAAAAGCTCTCTATATGAAAGAGATACCATTATCGAAATCCATTGAAATCAGGGCAGGTTTGAACTTAGGGCTTGGTGAAATAATTCTATCAAACGCAAAAAAAGTATAGCAAAACAAATCACTTGAGCTAACGGAAGACACTGGTTCGTTCTCGTAAAGTAATTAATCAGAGCGAAAGGCTTTACTGACGTAGCTCAGTTTATACATTATATGGTTTATATGTATCCTATTCAAATTTGATGGTATTCTGGGTTTAACAACACCATTGTTTTTGAACAGGATGCGTTTATATTATTAATATGAAAGGATAAGAAAGTGAAATATTATCTCTACGTTTCTTACACTAAAGTAGATATGCTATTCAATCAAATATCAAGTGAATTCTCTAATATTTTAAGGCAAATATTGATCGAATTAAGAATTGATTTAAAGTTACTCACTCTAAAAATTAATTCTCAAGATAAGGAAAATCGCATTTTAAGACTTAAAGCAATTGTCAGATTCTTAGAAAAGCAGAATAAAGTTGGAAGTGTTGATGACCCAAACGAGTATATTCAAGATGTTATTCCTATGACTTGGAAAATACACCCAACGCATCCAAATGCTGTATGCTTCTATGGCAAAACAGAAAAATCAATCATTGGTTTAGGTGGCTCATTAAAGCATGTTATCGATCAAAAAAAAATAGAAACTGATAGTAGCGGTATGTCATGGAATATTACCTTTCAAAAAAAACTATGGGATGAACTGAATTTCAATGAGCCAATTAGTTCATTTTTTAAAAATGAAGAGGTTGGCAGTAGTTCTTTTGATGCAATCTATTTTGCAAGATATGAAGAAGAAACGCCAAACTTAGAACATAAACTTGAGTTTTTTGCAAAAAGGTTAGCATATAGAAGACAAAATTCAAAAGAAAAAGCAATTATAATGGCTTCGCCACTTTATGTTGCTTTAGCAGATTAATAGATACCGAGGCTACCAACGCAAGGCGGGACAGCCTGTTAATTCAGTTGCTTAGCGATTCCTTGGATTTTGCTTGATTGTGGAATTGCCATAGAGCCAAAATGGCGGAAAGTGTCCCGCTTTAAGTTGGTAGCCGATACCGATGCAGGGAGTTTTCAATGAAAAAGGAAGACAAGAAAAATATGTGGGAAGACATTATAACTAAAACAGATATTGCTGATGAGTATATAGTTCAAAATAATAAACAAAGCTATTCTAAAAAGATAAAAAATATAAATTTCAAAAACTGTATATTCATTAATGCCTTTTTGTCGCAAACAAAATGGAAAAATGTAAAATTCTATCATTGCGATTTTCATGGGTGTGATTTGGGTAGGTCGGTTTTTATTCAATGTGAATTTGTAACCTGTTGTTTTTTTGAATGTTATTTTAATGAGTCGGAATTCACTAAAAATATCAATTTTGAGAATTGTAAAGTAATTAGATGTTGTTTGGAAAATTCTAAATTCATTATAAAAAAAGCTTCTGATATATATATTGATAAATGTTGTTGCACAAAGGATCTTCATATCAACGTTGACGATCAAAATATTAACACATTACCCATTTATAATGATTTTGAAGAGTTTTATGTTACAGACATGTATAAAGGAGGCCAAGCAAACCTATATATTGTTAAACCCAAATATCCTACTCCTAGTTATTCATTAAACAAAACCTATGCAATTCGTTTAATACGAAATATTGATAAAATGTCTTTAAGTTCTCTTGAATCTGAGCGTAAAATTCTCCAAAAGATAAAAAGTCCATATGTTGCACAATTAATTGAAATGAAAAGAATTGAAAATTATAATAGATTCTATATTGTAATGGAATACGCTTTAGGTAGTACGTTAAGAGTACTTTTGAAAAGAGGTTACGATTTTAATAATAATCAAAAAAGAAGAATTTTTATACAATCATTAAAAGCTCTTAGAGATTTAAGCTATTTCAATATTATACATCGTGATATAAATCCAAACAACATTATAATTCAACAATTAGAGGAGGAAGATAGAATTATTTTGAAATTAATAGATTTCGGTTTTTCAAAAATATTGGAAGCACCTAAAACCAATGTTACTCAACTGTTTTTTACTCCTCCAGGCTATTTACCGCCAGAAGTTTTTTTTGAAGAAAGTAACTACTCTATTTTTAGTGATCAGTATTCGCTTGCGATTACATTATATGAAATGTGGACAGGTAAACATCCTTTTATATCTGAAAATGAACCATGCACACTTGATAACTATAAGAAAAAAATTAAGATTGCAGATATTGATTTTAATAACATTGAAGAATCTTATGCCAATGTATTAAAAAAATGTTTGAGTATTGACCCTGAAAAAAGATATAAAAATATAAATGAAGCTTTAAAAGAATTACTATAAATAGGAGGTTATGATGGCTATTTCTTTTGAGGAAAAACAAAAAACAATGACTGAAGTAAAATATCAGGTTGCACTAGAACTCTGGGATAAATTCATTAAAAAAAACGAAAATCCTAGAATTTGGATAGATGCGGGCTCAAGTGCCGAAAAAGTAGCTGAAGTTATAGGAGAAAAATATGAACCTGATAAAGGTCAAGCTCCTACCATTGCAACAAATAATCTTGGTGCTTGGTCTAAACTTCAAGATCAAGATATATATGATATTTATATTGTAGGTGGTAGATATAATAAAACATTAAATGCAATAATTGAGCTTCAATCATTTCAAAGCGCTTTAGCACAATGGAATCCAAATATTATTATTATTGCTGTGAGCGGTATTAACAAAGACGGCCTATACTGTTCAAATGTTCAAGACGAATCACCAGTCAAAAATGAATTAGTAAAAAAATATGTAGAGCAACGAATTATAATTGCTGACCATACTAAGATAGGAAATACTGATTTTGGCAGATTTCTAGGCCTAAAAGAAGTAAATGAAAATTGTGACCATGTTTTTTTAGTAACAAATAAATATGATATCAAAAGTCTCCCTTATGATCAGAGAGGAAAATATACAGATACAATGGAAGCTTTTAAAGAAATATGTGGTAATAAAAGCGTTATAGAAGTTAAGATATCAAGTGTTGATATGATTGAGTGCGAAGGCCAGAATGTATGTAGTAGAGAAAAAAACGGAAAAAAAGATTAAATACAGACCTCGTTATGCATAAATCCAAAAATAGCACAATAGTAAATAATATCAATAAGATATGTAGGCAAAATTGGACACTCACTGTCTTAAATTACTATTTCAAATTACTACTAAGACAAAATGTTATGATTTGTTAATTATTTTGAATATCAAAAGGTTATGATCATCTTCAGTTTTTGACATCCTGTTATAAGTAGTAATAAATTCTTGACATTTCCTCCGAATAGGGTGAGGGGTGTCCAAAAATTAGCCTCAAAAAAGGCTCAATTTAACGAGGTCTGAAATAGGCTAAATCTGAATTTATTCTAACCTTCATTTTGAGAAATATCTATAATTGCTGACAACTATGAGATGGAGTAATCATGCGTAATATTAACCCCGTTGAAACAGATATATGGAAGGAACTACAGTTACACTACAATAAAATGAAAAATGTACGTATTAAAGATCTTTTTTCTGAAGATAAAGATAGATTTGAAAAGTATTCTATTTCTTTTAATGAACTATTTGTAGATTATTCAAAAAATATTGTTGATGACAATACATTTAACTTGCTTTTCAAATTAGCAAAAAAATCTAAATTAAAAGAAGCGATAAATTGTATGTTTTCGGGGGAAAAAATAAATGAAACCGAAAAGAGACCTGTTCTACATACTGCGCTTAGAAATTTCTCTGGAAAGCCTCTTCTCGTTGATAATAAAGATATTATGATTGATATTAAAGATGTTTTAAAAAAGATGGAGTTTTTTTCAAATAAAATCAGGAATGGTGAATGGAAAGGGTGTACAGGAAAATCTATAACAGATATTATTAATATTGGCATAGGTGGTTCTGATCTTGGTCCATTAATGGTTACAGAGGCATTGAAATTTTACAGTGGTGAAAAATTAAGAGTTCACTTTGTTTCGAATGTTGATGCAACTGATATCATTGAAACGCTTAAAAAAGTTTTACCTGAAACAACCTTATTTATTATTTCATCAAAGTCTTTCACAACTATTGAAACGTTAACCAATGCTAAGACTGCGAAAAACTGGTTTTTAAATAAAGTAAAAAATAAGAGTTTTGTTTCAAAGCACTTTGTTGCAGTATCAATAAATAAAAAAGAAGTAAAAAAATTTGGGATTGATATTGATAATATGTTCGAATTTTGGGATTTTGTGTGCGGTCGTTTTTCATTATGGTCTGCAATTGGCTTATCAATTGCCTGCTATATTGGTTTTAAAAATTTTCGTGAATTATTAAAAGGTGCTTTTGAGATGGATGAGCATTTTAAATATGAACCTTTTGAAAAGAATATTCCTGTCATTTTAGCTTTAATTGGGATTTGGTATAATAATTTTTTTAGTAATGAAACAGAAGCTATATTCCCTTATGACCAATACTTATATAAATTTCCTGCGTATCTTCAACAAGGAAATATGGAAAGCAATGGGAAATATGTCGATAGATTAAATAATGAAATTAATTATCAAACTAGTCCGATTATATGGGGCGAACCAGGGACTAATGGACAGCATTCTTTTTTTCAACTTCTTCATCAGGGCACCAAATTTATCCCGGCTGATTTTTTAGCTCCTATAATTCCATTAAATGATGAAGGTGATCATCATAAAATTCTACTTTCAAATTTTATTGCTCAAACTGAAGCTCTGATGAATGGGATATCTGAGGATGATGTTTTACAAGAATTAAAAAAAAGAAAGGCAAGTAAAAAAGAGATAGAGAGAATTCTTCCCTATAACGTTCTTAAAGGTAATAGGCCATCAAATTCGATACTTTACAAAAAGCTTACCCCCAGGGTATTAGGAAGTTTAATCGCTGTGTATGAACATAAAATATTTGTTCAAGGAGTAATCTGGAATATTTTTAGTTTTGACCAATGGGGCGTTGAATTTGGAAAAAATGTAGCAAAAAAAGTTTTTAAAGCTTTGTCAGACAATTATCAAACAAATGATTTTGACCCTTCAACAAATGGTCTTATTGGCTATTATAAAAAAATAAGGGAAAAGTAAAACCATATAACTTAAATGTTGCCCGAAATTTTATTAATTTTACTTAAAACCTTATGGATTAAGGGTTCAAACAGAAAAAATCATGTAAGAACCTCAAGTTACTGGAGTTATATAATTAGTATATTTTAAGGCCTTGTAATTAAAGGGTATTTCAAAACATCAAATATTGAAAATCTGTACCATTTTCAATATTATACAGATTGTATAAATCCTTATATAATAAGGGGTCGATAGTTTTTATTTTAACAAAACCTCTATCTTCAGGTTCTAACAACCTAATTTTCTTATAATCCTATGTTTTATAAGCCTTTACAAGCATACTGTCAAATTTCGAGCAACATTTAAGTATAACCTTAGGTGCTCATTTTGCCAGCCGGTTAAGAGCATCGTTACACATATCTGCTATAAATCAAACATTCAGCCTTATTCGCAGATGGTTGCGATATTGATATGAAATCAATACCTGAAACAGCTTGACATAAGTAAAAGAAAGCACCTTTCAATGAAGAAGACTATAATGCCAATTCGCCCCATTTTGTCTGTATGATTCTCAGTTTCCTTCAGACTCAACTCCTGTTTGCGTCGTTTTCCCCGTGGATCATCTTGGACTGGTAGACCACCATACCGGTGTTGCTGTTGTAGAAAGTCAGGCAATGCCTGACTTTGCCTTTGTCCCATTTAACTCCCGGCTCTTCCAGCGAAATGTTGTTCAACAAGATAGCGGCTGTAACGCACGATCCCTTCAACATAGTCAAAATCAAAGAGACCTCCCACGAAAAAAGTCCGATTCTTACCCTGGGCTTCTTCCCAACGATCAAAGTAACGCTGGCGAAACTCTTCAACTCCGACATGCTTGAAGTAGAGCCAGGCGTCATAGGAATGCCAGTCATCCTGTTCGTTGATCCGCCCGCCCAGTGCACCGATGTAGCGCTCGATATTCTCACGAAGCCGCAGCTCATCAGCCGGAGTCGGTTCACTGCTGGCCAGTCGCGCATAAAAGGCCATCAATTCATTTTGCCGATGCTGTTGCGCGATGATCATCGGCTGATCAAGAGATGGAAGGGGCAAATGAAATGCAACGGGCGTGGGCAACACCAGGTCGGCGATCTCGAAACTGGCAACCGCGTAAGGAATAAACTTGGTTTTTGACTGAAACCACCGTTCCTCCTCGGTCAAATCAAAGAAACTCTCCAACTCCTCCAGCAGAAGGGGACATGCGACGATCAGATAATCAAATCGGGCATGCTCCTCGGCATGGGAGACCTCGTCTCCAAGCATCTGCATCGGATGCGTGTATTTTACAAAAATTCCTTCTTCACGACGTTCGATCTTTTTAATCTCAATATTCAGGCGAATATTGAGATCCCAGGCCACCCGTTCCCAGAAACGCTGGAAGCCGTATTTGAAGCGTTGCGCAACCAGAAACGAAGGAAGCAGGCGGGCAAACGGTGCGGATGAGAACAGCATGGCCAGGAAGGTTCTGATCCCCATGTACCTGAGGACATACGGCGCTGGAATTTCATCCAGAAAACCGTACCCGAATGTGGTGACGGGAATCTCAAACAACCGGTTAAGATCCTCAAGGCCGTTGTGGCCCAGCCATTCCGCAAACGTGACACACAGAGCGGGCTGCGCGTCAATGCCGGCCCAACACGGCTGCCGGAAGATTTTGCGGATTCGATAACGTTTCCAAAGATAGCGCAGACAGAGCCCGGTAAAGCGGCAAAATGCCGAAAGGGACGAACCGCCCATAACATAAGGCAGGAGGCCGTGGTAGCTGGCCGACTGACTCGTCTCATCATAAACAAAGGCCGTGGCTCCCTCGAATCTTTCCAGCTCGGCTCCCACGCAGCGCGCCATGCGAAGAACCTCACGGTAGGCCGAGCTGACGAAAATTGCTCCCAGGTCGAATGACTGGTTATCCTCGGTTACGGAACGGCACATCCCGCCAACCCTGCCCAGTTTTTCAAACACAGTGACATTTTTGAAACCATGCCTGCTCAGGAAATGAGCGGCGGACAAGCCACCGGGCCCGGCTCCCAAAATCAGAATTCTCGCCTCGCGATCAACAGGATTCCTGCTTATCATGGGCATGCCTCCTCAGGACAAAAAATATTATAATGACAGGCGGAGAAAGGAAGTCGCCCCGCATAGCTCCAATCTCCAGAAGGACGTAATAACTATTATAAAAACAGCAAGTTGAAAGTCAATGGCTTTTCGCTGTGGCTGTGAAAATTGTTGCGTTGTTCCGCTTACTTTTAATTTCTGCACGCCCAATTACTGAAGAACAATCGGGCTTGCCTCCGGATCAAAAGGGTTTTTCCGGACCGCCAAGGAAAAAAGGTATGGATACTGATTCTTTAGGTGACTCATATAAACAAGCCACTGCTCAACCAGTTTTTTATAGGCGCGGTTCATGTCGCCTGCAAGGTGGTTGCGGTCGGATTCCGGCAAGTTATTCATGCCATCCCGGCAACTCAACTCATCGGTCAGATGGAACAAAGCGAGCACGGCTTCGCTGAACTCTTCCTGCTCGATCAGCACAGGGTTTTCTAAAAGACTGATGAGAAATCCTCTTTTGGTGTTTAGAAAAGCGAGCAGGGTTTCCATGTCAATCAGCCGCATATCAATCCGCAAGTTATGTTTCTTCACTATTTTCTGCGCAACTGAAAAGCGGTCTTCCGTCCAATCCGGCCCGACAAGGAGATCCTCCCTTATCTCGTCAATGGCCTGGTCGTAGCCCGAGAAAAGGCTCAATAGTTTACACCCCACCTCGCTGAAAAAAACGCCCAGGAGTATGTTGACCTTCCGCATTCTGCTTTGCGTTTCCCGCCTCAGCAGTACCATTTCCGTAATGTTCGCAATCACGCCAAGAAATGTCCCCACGCCCACGACGATCAATAATATGGCGAATATGCGGCTGGCCTCTTTTGTCGGGTGAATATCACCATACCCCACTGTCGACATGGTAACGATGTTATAATAAAAGGCCTCAAAAAACGAGAGGTCCTCCAGAACCATGAAACCAACCGTGCCGGCTGTCATCACTACCAGAAAAAGGGCTAAAGATATCTTCAATCTGCGCCGTACCGTCTGCACAATTATTTCCCCGAGCTGCTCAGTTTATGCATAATCCTAAATCCCTAAATTATATTTCTTATAAATAATACACCACCGGCACAATAATCAACGTAAATATTGTTGAAGCAAAAAATCCGGAAATCAATGCCCAGGCCAGACCGAAATATTTCTGTGCTCTCCAATTATGCCTCCAATTACGCCTTGCGCCATCTTTGCTGCTTGTGGTAATCTTTTTGAGAAAAATTTTAAGGAAAAATCATGAGGAAATCCAAAGACATATACTACATTTCTGACGGTACCGGCATTGTGATCAATAACCTCGGCAAGGCCCTTATCTGCCAGTTTCCCGAAATCAATTTCAACGAGGAAAAAGTAGCCGTTCACGGCTTGAAATTGGAAAGTAGAAATTAGGGAGAGATGAAATAAATTATTTATCCCAAAAGGGAGAAAGCTCTCTCAAGCGGGCAATAATAGGCGGAAGCTTTTCAATTATATAATCTATCTCCTCTTCGGTATTATATTTGCTCAGGCTGAAACGAATAGAGCCATGAGCAGCAGTAAAGGGCACTCCCATTGCACGCAAGACATGCGAAGGTTCCAGTGAACCTGATGTGCATGCCGACCCCGATGAAGCGCAAATGCCAAATTCATCCATCATCAAAAGAATAGCCTCGCCTTCAACAAATTCAAAGCTTATGCTTGTAGTATTTGGAAGACGATTCTCTCTATCTCCGTTTACCATTGAATTCGGTACGCGTTTTAAAATTCCATTTTCAAGCTTATCTCTTAAAAGCTTTACCCTGCCGTTTTCCACCTCTAAATTATCAGCCGCCAACTCACCGGCCATTCCAAGTCCTATAATGGAAGCAACATTTTCCGTACCTCCCCTTCGGCCATTTTCCTGATGCCCCCCTATTAAAAAAGGAAAAAATTTGGTTCCCTTGCGTATGTATAGAGCGCCTACGCCTTTAGGCGCATGAATCTTGTGGCCCGAAATCGAAAGCATGTCCACATTTACCTTACTTACATCAACAGGGATCTTTCCAACCGCCTGGACGGCATCTGTATGAAAAATAATCCCCCTTTCCTTTATAACTGCAACGATTTCTTCTATCGGAAAAATAACTCCTGTCTCATTGTTTGCCCACATAATACTGACAACAGCCGTATCTTCACTGAGATTTTTATAAAGAAAATCAATATCCAGATTTCCCTTTCTGTCAACCGGAACAAATGTCACACGATAACCCTTCTTTGAAAGATATTCGTACAAATTTTTAATGGCAGGGTGCTCAACCCGTGTGGTTATGATATGCTTCTTATCAGGGCTCGATAATATTGCTGCCTTTATTGCGGTATTGTCACTTTCAGTACCGCAACCGGTAAATATGATTTCCTCGGGTGCGGCCCTCAAAAGAGCCGCCAGTTTTGCACGTGCTTCCTTTAATTTGTAACTTACATTTCCGCCAAAGGAGTGTATGCTTGAAGGATTTCCGTAGATTTCAGTAAAGTATGGGAGCATCTCTTGAAGAACTTCAGGAGCAACTTGTGTAGTGGCATTGTTGTCAACATAAATAATTTTCATTGCTGGACCTCCTCAACTACAAGCTCGGAAGAAACAAGTTCTCGAAGTTTTGTCTCTACATAATGCTTAAGCGTTACCTGCGATTTGCTGCATGACGCACACATGCCGCTCAATCTCACAAAAACCGTATTTCCATCCACATCGATAAGCTCGATATCACCACCATCCTTTTTCAAAGCGGGCTTGATTTCACGCTCAAAAGTCTCTTCAATCAGCTTGATTTTTTTAATATTGGTCAACTGTGCCGGTTTTTTCTTCACAGGATGTTCTCTGCCAAGTATCGAGTCTATTATTTCCTGAATTTTTTCGTGGCAATTGCCGCACCCTCCGCCTGCTTTGATATAATCAGTGATATCCTCAATCGTTGAAAGATTGTTCTCCCTGACAGCACGTTCTATTTCCAGATCGGTTACACCAAAACACTCGCATACAATTTCACCCTCAATCCTTTTATCTTCCTCGCCGAGGTAATTGGCAATCGCTTTTTCAAGTGCATCTCTACCCAAAACCGAACAATGCATTTTTTCTTTTGGAAGACCTCCGAGAAAATTGGCAATATCTTCATTTGTAACCTTTTTAGCTTCTTCCAGTGTAAGACCTTTTATTATTTCGGTTAAAGCCGATGAAGATGCAATTGCGCTGGCACAGCCAAAAGTCTGGAATTTTGCATCCTTGATTTTTTTGTTTTCATCAAGCTTAAAAAAAAGTTTCAGGGCGTCACCACACGCCATGGAACCAACTTCCCCCATACCATCAGGCTCATCAATGATGCCAACGTTTCGAGGGTTAAGGAAATGATCCTTTACTTCATCAGTATATTCCCACATGGAAATCCTCCTGCGTTATAAAAAAAATGTCGGAAAATTCAAAAAATGCGTTACCTGCCTATCTACACCTAAATTGAGCGATTTTTTACTCGACTTGCACCAATCTCTTGCGCATCAAGGACTTGCGAAAAGTCTCGACATATCCATTGGTATGCCTACGATTTTCGCAAACCTTGCTGCATCAAGATCTCGGCACATTTCTTCGCAAAAAATCGCTCAACTTAGGCTACAATAATAATTATGTATTTGCAAAAAAAATTGATAAATGAATTTGTTAAACTGAATACAATTTACAAGATTTTCGGTTTTTGCTTCTTGACACCAGCACCATATTATGCCATTTGATAAAAGATATTTTTTAACTATAGTTTGGCAATTAATCTGGCAGTAAAATAGTAAAATTCAATTAAAAATTTGGGAGGTTTAATATGGCAGTTTATGTTTACGGGCACAAAAATCCTGATAGTGATTCTGTGTGTGCCGCTATTGCTCTTGCTGATCTGAAAAGCAAGATAGGCGTTGAGGCTGTACCCGTTGTACAGGGCGACTTGAATCCTGAATCCAACTTTATTCTGGAAAAATTCGGAGTCAGCGCACCCGAAATCATAACCAGCGGCGCCGGCAAGCAGGTTATCCTGGTTGATCATTCTGATCTTGCACAGAGTCTGGATGACTTAAAAGATGCTGAGATTCTGGGCATTGTTGACCATCACAAACTCGGCGATGTAACTACTACAAATCCCCTGGAATGCTGGATTTGGCCTGTTGGCTGCACATGCACCGTGCTAAAAGCAATGTATGATTTCTTCGGAGTTGAAATTCCCAAGAGCATAGCCGGCATTATGCTGTGCGCTATCCTGAGCGATACAGTCATTTTCAAGTCAGCTACCTGCACAGACCAAGACAAGGAAGCTTCTGATGCTCTGGCCAAGATCGCCGGCGAATCAGATTTGGCTGCTCTGGGCATGGAAATGTTCAAGGTTAAGTCAGCGGTTGAAGGCACACCCGCAAGAGAACTTGTATTGCGAGATTACAAAGACTTTGATATGAACGGCAACAAGGTAGGAATCGGCCAGCTTGAAGTCGTTGACCTGGCCATTCTGGATAGTGTCAAACCCGCCCTTGCTGATGATATCAAGGCTCTTAAAACAGAAGGCGGCAGACATTCTGTATTTCTGCTATTGACCGACATCATGAAAGAAGGCTCTGAAATGCTTATTGCATCTGATGATGAGTCTGTTGTCCAAAAGGCTTTTGGAACCGCTCCAGAGGGTGGAAAAGTCTGGCTGGATGGCGTTATGAGCCGCAAAAAACAGGTTGTTCCAAATTTCGAAAAAGCCTTTGCAGGCTAGTATTTATTATTTTGCATAAAAAAGCCCGGTTATGCATATGCATGCCGGGCTTTTTCTTTAGATTATGGGCAGAAAACGTCATATTTTATATATTGTAATAGCTATTATATCTTTAAGCGCTATATATTTCATTGTTCACAACAGGCCCGAAAAATCGACGCGTTTGAATGAAGTTGAAAAAAATGTCCAAAATGTAAACCCACAACAATTAGATAAAAAGAAAGTTCATCTATACTTTGCTGATAAAGGCAATTCCTTTCTGATAGCTGAAGAAAGAACCATCTCTCAATCTCCTGATCCTGCGGAATTTGGCAAAACCATAATTGAGGCTCTTATAAAAGGACCGTTTGAAGGGCTTATGCGAACAATACCTGTGGGCACAACTCTCAATGCTTTCTATGTCACACAAGATGGAACCGCTTATATAGACTTAACAGAAGAGGTTAAAGAGCGTCATCCCGGTGGAATTAAAACGGAACTTATTACAATATATTCGATAGTTAATTCATTAACTCTAAATATTTCCGGAATCGATGCCGTAAAAATACTGATCGGGGGACACGAATCTATGACTCTTGCAGGCCATATTGATTTGCGTTTCCCCATTAAAGCCAACATGCTATTGATAAGATGATGAAAAAAAGCAGTATTAACAGAATAAGAAATATTGGCATTATAGCACACATTGATGCCGGAAAAACAACCGTTACAGAGCGGGTACTTTATTATACTGGCCGATCACACAAAATAGGCGAAGTCCATAACGGTGAAGCTGTAATGGACTGGATGCCCGATGAACAGGAAAGAGGCATCACCATTACTTCTGCCGTTACCACCTGCCTTTGGAAGGATTGCGAAATTCATATCATAGATACTCCCGGGCATGTTGATTTTACAATCGAAGTAGAACGCTCTCTGAGAATACTTGACGGCGCCATAGGCATTTTCTGTGCCGTCGGAGGCGTAGAGCCGCAATCGGAAACAGTCTGGAGACAGGCTGACAAATATTTTGTCCCCAAAATAGCTCTTATCAACAAGCTGGACAGAATCGGAGCTGATTTTTTCGGCACAATAAATATGATGAAAGAAAAGCTGAATGCAAATCCTCTTATTATGCAACTGCCGGTAGGAATTGAAGAAAACTTTGCAGGCATAATTGACCTTATTACAATGAAACAGACCATCTGGAACGATGATACACTTGGAGCAACATACACAACTGAAGATATATCCGGTGATTATCTTGATAGGGCAAATGAATATCGCGAAAAGCTTATTGAAACAATAGCCGAAGTCGATGACGAAATAATGGATGCCTATCTTTCCGAATCTCCAATCACCAATGAAAGCCTTCTTAATGCTATACGAAAGGCTACTATTAATTTAAATCTGGTTCCTGTATTATGCGGAAGCGCCCTGAAAAATAAAGGAATTCAGCCGCTCCTTGATGCAATTGTCGGTTTCCTTCCCAGCCCTGTGGACATTCCTCCTATTAAAGGATCGCATCCCGATACAGGCAAACCGATTGAATGCCCGGCAAAAGATACTGAGCCGCTGGCAGCGCTAATATTCAAGGTCTCAATGATCGAAGGGAGAAAACTCTCCTATGTCAGAATATACAGTGGAAAAATGGAAGCCGGTCACGATGTTTACAATCCTTTTCGCAACAAAAAAGAGAAACTTTCCCGCATTCTGAGAATGCATGCCAATAAAAAGGAACGTGTAGAAAAGGCTGGTGCAGGCAGTATTGTTGGGGTCATAGGATTAAAAGAATCTTCAACAGGTGAAACGCTCTGCAACATCGATCATCCTGTATTGCTTGAAAAAATGGAATTTTATGAACCCGTAATATCTGTCGCCATAGAGCCCAAAACCCATGCCGACCAGGAAAAATTGGAACAGGTTCTTAATAAATTTCTGGCGGAAGATCCAACTTTGAGGCTTCGTGAAGACGAAGATACAGGGCAAAAAATTCTTTCCGGCATGGGAGAACTTCACATGGAAGTCATAATCAGCCGGATGCAGCGCGAATTTCACACAAGCGTTAATGTAGGGAAGCCACAGGTTGTATACAGAGAAACCATAGCCAGTGAGTCTGAAGCATCTGCTGTATTTGACAAGGAAGTCGCCGGGCATCACCTTTTTGGCGAAGTAAGATTAAAACTCAGGCCGCTGGCCAGAGGAAAGGGTAAAAAATTCAAATCAGAAATTTCCCCTGAAACAATCCCTGAAGTCTTTATTCATGCTATCGAAAAAGGAATTATGGAATCTTTGGAAAGCGGAGCATTGATGGGATATCCGGTTGTAGATGTTGAAGCAATTGTGACAGGCGGATCTTGCAAAGAATCGCTTGCCTCGGAACTCGCATATACTGTTTGTGCATCCATGGCCTGCAAAGAGGCTCTATTCAACGGAGAGCCTTTTCTCCTGGATCCGATTATGTCTGTTGAAGTGTTTGTTCCGGAATCTTTCATGGGAGACGTTATCGGTGATCTTAATTCCCGGGGAGGAAAAATTGAATCTATAGAGCCTAAAACAGGATTACAGTCAATAAAAGCAAAAATCCCCCTGGCTCAGATGTTCGGTTACTCAACTTCATTAAGATCCGCAACCCAGGGTCGAGCAACATTTAGTATGCAGTTTTCCCATTTTGACCGAATATAAAAGATAGGCTGTAGGTGGAAGGCTGAAGACCGAAGCTACCTTCAGCCTATCCCTGCTCCTCGACGATTTTCTGTCTTCTCATGACTGATTGGCTTGCTGTGGGGTATCCGAATACTTCAGCCGGATGCTTTGCCATTGTTATCCTTTCCTCCGATTAAATATTTCCATCCTTTTCTGATATCTTCTTCGCTGACATCTGAGCCCAAAAACCAGCCCAGAGCTGTTCCGCAATCATGACAAAAACTGTAGCTGTCTGTAAAGTCAATCAGTGAAGGTTTTAACCATTTCCCGGGTTTCTCTTCACCAATATTTGGTTGCAAGATCAGCACGGTATCGTGTTTCAGAGATTTTAAACCCATAATATGAACGGATATGGGATTTTCGGAGAATACAACATACCGATTGACTAAGGTAAACTTTGCCTTTTTTAAAGAAAGAGTCAATTCGGCCCATGCTTCCGGTTTCCAGTGATGGAAAGTAAAGATGAGCCGGCCATATTCTTTATTAAGAACCCGAAAACAATTTTCCCATATTTTACCTAAGACCTCACCATATTTGCGGCCGTCTGAGCTGCCTCCCTCTGATACTGCTGACCCAAGGGGGTTGTAATGCCAATCTGCTTCGTGCGGCAATAATCTACACAACCATACTCGAAAGAAATTTGACAGGTCACTATATTGTACGCTGTCAAAGTATGGGGGATCGGTAACCACATAGTCTGCTATTCCATCAGGAAGATCGACACCACCAGCATCTCCTTGGAGAACTAAGAATTTGCGTTCTCCCTGTCTCAGGGATTTCCAATCGTTTGCTGGTTCGCCTGCATCTATCTCTCCGATGATTTTTATTTTTACACGACTGCTATTGGTTATCATGGTTTCAACGGGCTCAATAGCCCATTCCCATGCTTTTTGGATACGGTCATTGAAAAGTCTGTTCAATGTTCCGGATGTATTGCCGGAAAAAACCGGGTTGTTTTCCAGGGCAGTATATGGGAATGAATAGGCATGATGAGAAAATACATGACGAATCGCACCAGATCTACGAATATCACTCCCCTTATATCCGCACAGAAGGCAATTAAACTCTAAAGAAGTAGAAACCAGCAATGCCAACCACAATTGATCTTCAGCATGTAGTGTTGACAGGCAGTACAAAGAAGCGCTTAAATAGAGCAATTGCCTGTGAGTAAACAGCTCTTGAAAGCTGTTGATACCTCGCCGCAAAAGGTCCTTGGATTTTGGGCCTCTGGGGATACGAAAGTCCTGGGAGTTTCCAAAACTTATATGTTTTGTTTGAGAAAGGGCTTGAGTTATTACTACCAGATCATCATTGTCCACTGATTTAAAAAACGCTCCATGTTCGATGCATGACCCGACAATTACCAGAGGAATATAACGCTTTGAAAATGGCTCATCTAAAATGTCGTCAAATACAGAACCGCACTTTTCACAACACCTGGTACCTTTTAAAATTAATGGAGTGTTTGCTTGCTTCTGGCAGCTATGTGTTTTGCCTGTGTAAACTTCATGGCAAGTTGAGCAGATGTTTACATCATTGTGATTGTCCTGTCGTAATAAAAGGCTATCCACAAAAATTACTTCCCTGCATGAACACCTTTTACGCAGCCCGTACAATGTAAACTGGATTTCACTTTCCAGATTGCAGATGGGGCATAAGGTTTTGTATAATGGAGTTAATTTGTCCTTTAATGCTTTAAAAAACCAGCTAAATATATCCTTTTTATGTTTTATAGAAGATTGAGTTAAACTTGCTTTTGCCTGAAGGACAGGGATCGGATCAATATCTATTCCTATAAACACTTGCTCCCATTCGAATGGCCTCATGAAGAATCGTACCACCACCCATCATGGGATCAAAAATAATTTTGCTTTCCAGGCCACCGGCTTCATAAAAATTTCGTTTTCCCGAATGCTGTACCAGTTGCTTAAGTATGTAACGAAAGGTGGTGCCAGACCGACGAGCCCACCATTTATGCAAATAAGTATTTGGTCTGTATAAATGCTTATTATATGACTCAAAAGCTGCAAGCTTATTAGCCTCATCTTCAGGGAAATATTTATCAATTGGTATTTCTGGGGGTATTTCCGACACACTGGTATTATCAAGCTGGCTGTCGTTAAAGTTCAAGGCTAATTGAAAAGATTGGCGCATCGATAAATCCCTATCTCTTGCGAAACAAAATTACCTGCAAATCAAAAGCCTGTGCATTACGGAGGAAATTGATGTGCTTCCCGTTCGCAGCAATAAATGGAAATGATTTGGAAGCAGCGCCCGGGAAAACAGGCTGTTTGGGTTTCCGTGATGAAGCGCACCCGGCCCATCTATTACTCAATTGGCGTGCAAACCAAATATCATAGTTTAAGCACCCTGTAAAATTATAAACTAATGTCCCCCAACTGCCTGCGATCCGGTCGCTCATACGCCGCCTGCTCTGCTTTGGCGGCTATTCGCTTCCTTCTCTCCACTACGGGCATAAGGCCAAGGGTCCAAGGGCTCAAGGGTCAAGGGAAACAGACCTGGAGAAGCGGAAGCCAAGGACGCCGTACCGGCGGACAGGCGGGTGGGTGTCACGAACCGCCGACCGGCAGTAGTGCGTGTCGTCGTACCAACTTCCGCCGCGGATCACCCCGTTAAAGCCTCTTGGGCTATCGATCCGGGCGCTTCCGTCATTCGGCCCATCATAGTAGCTGCTGTGCCAGTCATCCTCAACCCACTCCCAGACATTTCCGTGCATATCATACAGACCGAAGCTGTTCGGCTCCTTTTCACCCACAGGATGAAGTTGCCCGCCTGAATTTACACTATACCAACCTGCGCGGACAAGGTCTTCTTCCTCGTCACCCGAATAATAGATAGTTTGTGTGTTTGCCCTGCATGCATATTCCCACTCCGCTTCAGTGGGCAGGCGCAGACCGGCCCATTTTGCGTATTTATTTGCGTCATCCAAGCTCACTCCCACAATCGGCTGCCTGGGCTGGTTAAACTGCCGGCTGGCCCAATATTCAGGTTCGCGTGAGTCCGGGTTTTCTTGAAGATACAGGCCATACTCCTCATTGGTCACCGGATATCTGCCCATATAGAAATCCGGGACATTTACCCTGTGCAAAGGCCACTCGTTGTCATAATTCCCCTCTTCCGATTCAGGCGAGCCCATCATGAATACCCCTCCGGGAATCCTGATCAGTTCGTAGCCTCCCCGCTCTGCCGTGATAATATCCAGGAAGGCTTGTTCTTTTTTCCCGGTAATCCATTTGCGGATATCAAACGAGGAATGATTAGCCAGTTTTTGTTTAATCCCTTCAATGGCACTAGGGTCAAGTCGTTCTGCGATTTTCAACGCATAAAGCTGGCGTTCCCATAGTTCTTTATCCTTTCCAGGGTGGATTTCCAGCAACTCAAAAAAAGGCTGGGCTGATTTTTCAGCAGTATCGGTTAAACACGCTTCAACAAGACTCGTATGTTTTATAAAGGCCGGCAGTTTTACAACTTCCCGCATATAAGGCTTAAAAAGGGATGGATCTTCAAGGGCAAGCATGAGCAAACCAACCTCCTGCCACCATGATTCTCCAAAATGCAAAGCCAGTTCACGTAAAATAGTCTTATCTTCCAATGCCCTGCTGCGAATTTCCCGCGCAGCCAGGTATTCCTGAAAACCAAGGTGCATGAATCCGTAGTTTTCTTGGTCCCAGCCTGTCAGCAGGCCGCTGTCGTCGCGGATCGTACGGAGAAAATCTCCGGCTGTGCCTTCTTTCCAGTCCACGGCTTTTAAAGCAGGCTCGATGTGAGGCTTAAGTTCCTCAGCCGTTGCCTGGGTCCTTCCCTTCTTTGAATGCAGCCAGTATGCCGCGGGCTGCAGGGCCCTGCATCCATCGCGGGCGGTTACACCCACTTTAAGCCCCTTTGCCTGCCGCCAATGTTCCAGGAGCACATTGATGCACTCTTCGTAAAGCCGGGCCCGCTTGCGCGGGAGCCCTCCCCTGTGCCGGTGCACAAGACAGATATTTGTGAGCAGCAGGGGGTTGCGGGTAAGTTCAAAAACACGGCTGGTCCTGAAATCAGGCTCTTGAAGACGTTTAATCAGATTGTCCGCCTTTTCAGCGGCAATACCCTTGGCCAGCTCAGGGTCTTTTGCCAGGCCCTTTTCTACGACTCTGTACCAGTTGTGGACAAACCTCTCCACCTGGTCCCCGGTAAGTGGACGCACGTGCATCTCCAGGAAGCCCTCGTTGAGACGCACCGTGGGACTGTACCCCGCAAAACGGCAGGTAACTACAAATCGGCAATTAGAATAAACAGAAAGGGCCTCCACGATCCATTTCGTCACCTGTTCACGTTGGGAGAGATCCGCCACTTCATCGAGTCCATCCAGCAGGAAAAGCAGGTTCCCCCGTTTGAGCAGTCCCTTGCCAAAGCCTTTAGGTGTTTTATAATGGCGACTGTCAAGCTGTTCCTCTATAAAGACGTCCAGGCTTTTGTCAATGTTTTCAAGTTCCCTTAAGGGCAAAAACACGGGCAACATCCCGGATGGAAGGGCCAGGGACTCAGGGACTTTACGCAGACACCACAGCAGCAATCTTTTCAAGTGCGTGGTCTTGCCTGACCCAGGATCTCCCAGGATGACAAGGTGGTTTTGCCCGCGCCTTTCGGATTGGCGAAAGGCCTCAAGTAGCGAGATCTCAAGGCCGGCATCGTTGCGCTTAAGACATTTCTCGGCATGCTCCGAGCTTAGAAAGCGCTCATCATCAAAGCCCCTCAAGTCCAGCATGGCGCGCAGGGGTACGAAAATATCCTCTATGTCAATGCTTACCTTGAGATGAGTAACAAAACCAGCCACAGGCAAGGTTGAGTGCAGGGCCTCTGCCTTTTGACGATAATCCCTGATTTCGTCATCCATGTTAGAATCTGACTGGAGCGTTGCATCAGATACCTTTTTGTCTTCTTTGTCTTTGCCAAATGTTGAAAACACTTTTTTAAATGTTACTGTTTGGCCCTGCTTCCAGGCATTACCTCCATTTACAGGCAGAGTATCACCTATCCACTTCTTTTGTTTATTTGAATAAGCTCGACACCACCGGGAAATTTTATTTTTTTAATTTGAATGATTTGATACTGGTTGGGAATTTCAGATGGCAGGTTTTTGGGTTTTAACGCTGCGCTTCCTGTAGCCAAAATAGGACACACGTTTGTGAGCCAGTCCATATCTGCATCATGAACATGGCCATGTAAAATCAAATTGAATGATTCTTTTAAATATCTTTTCAGATTCTTTTCATCGCGTAAATTAGCATCATCTTCCGTTGCATTGCGCCTTACATTGTGATGAACCGCAGCGATGCGAAACCACCCTCTTTTTATATATGCTTTCAGTTCATCATCAAACCATCTATATTGATTTTCGCCACACCATCCATAGTGATCATTATCATGATGACTTTCTTTTATTGTGGAATTTAAGCCTGCAACAACGAGTTCTAAATCTTCAAAAACAAATAGAGTCCACGGTTTCTCTTTTGTGAATGTAATGCCTGGAAAATCTTTGTAAAAATTATCGAAGAATTCCTTATAAGATTTCCACTTTCTCCAGTATGGTTCTATCGGTTCTTCTTCATTTCCCTTGCACTCTAAAAAGTATGCCTCACAAAATGATCGATTTATATCATGATTACCTGGGACAAGAGCTACTTTCCCTCTGGTTAATTTCGTAAAGTCAATCACACCATCTATAAACGAGGAAAAATCATCATATTCTTTCCTCATTCCCAGCTCAACAAGATCGCCTGTCAATACAATAAGCTCAGGAGTTAAACCATAATCATCTCTCATCTCTTTGAGATCATCAGTAAGCCTTCCAAGAAGGGTTTCAATGCTTCCATCCTCAGTTTTAACATTAACCCCAAAACGATGATTTGCTCCGAACTGTATATCGGACAAATGAAGAATGGTTATTGATTTTTTTTCAGACATTTTACAATAGTCTTTTAATTATTCTTTTAGCGAGGCCATCTTCTAT
>Ga0255426_10056_pt1 | contig 22367 bp, 19 predicted proteins | sample ANMaggSeSYBR02J9_FD_182666 | JGI IMG/M metagenome (GOLD analysis project Ga0255426, IMG submission 182666) | Sediment cell enrichment communities from methane seep in Santa Monica Basin, California, United Staets - ANME aggregate JGI... | ecosystem: Environmental > Aquatic > Marine > Cold seeps >...
TGCCTTTGACTTCTGCAAAAACAAAATATGAACATGTGGTCTTAGACGAAAAAGGCGTCCCCATTATTGCAGGGACAAACATGAAGGTAATTGAGATAGTCCTGGAAAAAACAGCCTACGGCTGGAGTCCGGAAGAACTGCATTTCCAGCATCTCTATCTTACCCTGGGGCAAATATACTCGGCATTAGCCTACTACTGGGATCATCGGGATGTGCTTGATCGGGATATCGAACAAAGGCTTGCTTTTGTAAATCAGATCCGGAAAATTACAGAACAAACGCCTCTTGCTGCCCGGCTGAAATCCAAAGGATTGATCTGATTATGCTTGCGCTCTATATGGATCATAATGTGCCGCGAGCTATAACCGAGGGACTTCGCTTACGTGATATAGATGTTATTACAGCCTATGAAGACAGCGCTGATGATATGAACGATCCAGCATTATTGGATCGAGCTACTGAATTGGGTCGAGCACTTTTCCCACAAGACGATGATCTAATCGCCGAGGCAACCAGACGACAAAAAGAAGGAGTTACTTTTGGCGGGGTGATTTATTCCCACCAACTGCAAATTTCTATCGGCGCTTGCATCAACGATCTGGAGATCATTTCAAAAGCTGGCGAACCCGAAGACTTGATAAATCGTGTGCAATTTTTACCGCTTTGAATATTAAGCATATCTTCGCCCGCACACAAATATTTAAAATTTTACTGAAATAATATCTGCCGGCCTATTGTTAAACCTGACTCTCCCAATGCAAATCAAAAAAGACACAAAAGTAAAAGTCCAATTTTTCATTGACGTATTCATGGAAAAGTGTAATTTTAAAAATTGATTTCAGGTGACTTTAAGGAAATCCCGTGAAAATCGGGAGCGAGCCCGTCGCTGTAATCGGGGACGAAAACCGCAAAATGTCACTGTCCAATTGATTAGGATGGGAAGGCGCGGTAAGTAGTGTGATCCGAAAGCCAGAAGACCTATAGACTTTTCAGATAAATAATTTCACTGTGTTATCAGTCGTTGACGTATAACTAATACGCCTTCCTCCTTCTGGCCTTGTGAAATTAATTATCTGAAAGTCTATACCTGAAAGATTGTTTGGCAACCTCGCGGACAGGGTGCTAATCAACAAGCGTTTGAGGATAAAAAAGGCAATCCCCAGATCGATTTATCGGTTTGGGGATTTTTTTTTGCAATTCCAACCGAGGGGAAAGGAGAAATAAGAAAATGAAGAAGTTGTTAAGTTGTGTGACAGTATTATCAGTATTTATGTTTTTTGCCTTACCTGTACCGATCTTTGCGCAGGAAGGTGGGGATGTGGCAACAATGGAAGAGGTGGTAGTGACGGCAGGCAGGGTAAAAGAAAAGAAAAAGGAGATTACCACCAATGTAACCATTATTAATGAGGAAGAGATCAAAAATTCTTTTGCCAAAGATCTCGGAGAATTATTGACTGAAAAGGCTATTGGGCACAGTCATAGATACCCGGGTGCCTTAAATTCAGTCGGTATTCGCGGCTTCAGGACAGAAACCCACGGCAATGACCTTGAGGGTCGTGTGCTGATTCTTGTGAACGGCCGGAGGGCCGGTACCGGTAACACAGCAAAAATCAGCACCAAAAACATAGAAAGGGTGGAAATAATAAGGGGCCCCGCCTCCGTTCAATACGGATCTGCCGCCATGGGCGGAGTCATAAACGTGATTACCAAACAGGGGAAGGATAAACCCGCTGTGTTTGCTGAGGGAACTCTGGGAAGTTTTGGCTACAAGGAAGGAAGTGCAGGGGCTTCAGGAAAGTATAAAGCGTTTGATTTTTCCGGCAGTTTTACCAGTGATTCTAAAGACGATTACGACACTGCCAGTGGAGAGAAGTTTTACAACACCGGATATGATCGCAAGGAAAACTGCAGCCTGAATCTCGGTTATGAGTTCCTGCCCGAAAATCGCATCGGCGTCATTTACAGTTGTTATGATGCCGATCATGTGGGCGATTCAGGATACTTGAGCCAGAACGATCTGGACGATTATAAAAATTCAAGCAACAGGGCAATCGACTTTATTTATGACGGCGGAACTCTGGATGGTCTCTTTACCTGGCAGGCCAGATACTTTGACGGCAAGGATAAGGACAAGTGGGTTGATCCTACGGCGAGCAACCCTGACGGCTGGGACGATGGTGTGGCAGCGGAACAGAAGGCCGACCAGAAGGGGGCACAGGCCCAGGTATCTTATAACCAGGAATATTTTCTTGTTACCGCCGGTTTTGACTGGGTAAACTATGAAATAGAAACTTCCTGGGATCCGAAAAAATCTGAATATGACAATCCTGCTGGTTTTCTCATAGCCAAAACCAGGCTTTTTGATAAAAAGTTTATAATCACCGGCGGCGTAAGATATGACGAATATGAAGTGGATATGAAAGGTGACGGGAAGAAAGAGAGTGATGATCACATTTCTCCGCGGGTTGGCGCGGCCTATCTCATCACAGACTGGCTGAAGCTGAGGGCAAACTACGGAGAGGCATTCAAGATGCCTTCTGCAAAGCAGTTGGCTGCGGATTACACTATCTGGGGAACGCATTACGTTGGTAATCCTGATTTAAAGCCGGAGAAAAGCGAGACCTACGAAGGAGGTTTGGATCTTTCCTATGCTTCTTTCGATTCCTCCCTCACCTATTTCCATACCGATTTCAAGGATAAGATTGAGGAAGACAGCGGATGGCCTGACAGGACATGGAAAAACCTTGGAAAAGCTGAAATAGAAGGTGTGGAAGGTGAGCTTTCGTACGATATTGGTTCTCTCTTTTCCTGGGATTATCAGGTCAAGCCTTACGTCAGTTTTGTCTATCTTACAAAATACAAAGATAAGGAAGCTAATGAAGATCTTAAATACACATCGGCTCTTCATGTATCGTATGGTATCACAGTCTCTGATCTTGACGGCTTTTCCGCCAACCTAAACCTTTACTACACAGGGAAACAGGATATTACTGATTACGAAGGCGGTACTTACACGACGATAACACAAGGCCGCTTTACGTTTGCCAATTTGACTGTCAGTAAAAGGATCTTTGATTTCAAAGAATACGGGGGGATCACCTTGAGAGGCGAGATTCAAAACCTTTTTGACAAGGATTGTGAGCACGTTCAGGGCTATCCCATGCCGGGAAGGAGCTTTTTCCTCGGTCTGGGGTATGATTTCTAAAATGACATGATGGCAGGGGGAGTCTCATGCGGAGTATCTCCCCTGCCACGCATTTTATGAGGGTAAGATGAAAGAAGTCAAACATTACTACTATTTATGCTCCTTTATTCTTTTTGCAATTCTCTGGAGTGCAGTTCCGGTATTTTCCTATCCAATAGCGTTTACTGATGTTCAGGGCAACCATATCTCAATTACAAAAAGTCCATTGAGGGTTGTTTCCCTGGTACCCGGCATAACCGAAATTATTTTCAGAATAGGGGCAGGAGATGCGGTCAAGGCCGTTACCCATTACGACACTTATCCGCCTGAGACGGTTTATAAAACTGTCGTTGGCGGCTTCTTCTCACCATCCCTTAAGGCTATTGAAGCGATACAGCCTGATGTGATTTTTTTATCCGGTCTTCATAAAGAAATTATAAAGAAATTTGAAAACGAAAAATGTCAATTAATCAACCTTGATGCAAAGTCAGTTTTTGATATCTATCGAAATATCGATTTGTTGGGCAAAATTTTTAACAGGCAAAAGCAAGCTGAAACGCTTATCAAAGACATAAGGAATGAGCTTCAAATTGTTGCCGGGAAGGTGGAAAGCATTCCGGAATCAAAGAGAAAAAGGGTTATTCGCCTCATGGGGCGAGACCCGGTGATGACCCCCGGTGATGATTCCTTTCAAAATGAATATATCAGAATCGCTGGCGGTATTCCTCCAAAGCTTAACAAAAAGGGTAATATTGTTCTTGTAACCAAAGAGGAATGGATTAGGTTTAACCCACAGATTGTTTATGGCTGCGGCGGTGATAGAGAAGCAGTCAGGAAGTTTTTCGACCAGCCCGGCTGGAAGGATGTGGAGGCAGTAAAAAACGGTAAGATATTCTACTTTCCCTGCGATCTGACATGCAGGGCTTCTACCCGTGCCGGTTATTTTGTTTCATGGCTTTCCGCCAGGATTTATGAAAATGAGTTTTCCACGGAAGAAGTACAAGTCTTTAAAGATCATATATTTAAATCACGTCATTTTGATCTTGACCTCAATTACATAGAAGATGCACGTATCGTATACAGCAGAATCCATGATTTTGTGAACAAAACCCTGATTGTCGAATTCAAGGCACCATTATCCATCGTTTCCTCCCTCGAAGGACAACGCAAGCATATCATATCTGTAGGAAACCATTATTCTCCTCCTCCATGCTGGGCGCTTGGACATAAACTCGGATTGAAGAAAATAAGGGAGCGGGTATATCAGGTCATCGGTAAATCGGAAGATAAAGTCAGTTTCATCTTTACCGGTGCGGATATGGACAACCTGGCGGTAAAGCAAAAACGGTTTAAAGATATGAAGGTATATGCCCTGGTAACTGCCGGAGTTAAATCAAATGCGGTCAGGATGTCAGTTGATGAAGGGAGGTTTTATGAGCCCGGGACCGTAAATATCATTCTTTTAACCAATATGAAGCTATCACAGCGTGCGATGACAAGAGCCATCATCAGCGCTACTGAGGCTAAAACCGCAGCGTTACAGGATTTTGATATCAGAAGCAGTTGTACTCCCCTCATTCACCAGGCTACCGGAACAGGAACCGATAATATCATTGTTGTGGAGGGTAAAGGAAGTGAAATTGACAATGCCGGCGGCCACACAAAGATGGGGGAATTGATTGCAAAGGCCGTGTATGAAGCTGTTCAGGAAGCAGTGTATAAACAAAACGGGATGGTTTTCCGACGTAATGTTTTTCAACGTCTGAAAGACAGAAAAATCAGTGGCTTTGGATTGATTTCCGTGGATGGATGTGAATGTAACGTCGGCAAGTACGATTTGATTAAGGCCTTTGAAGAGATACTTCTTCAGCCCCGCTATGCCGGTTTTATCGAATCATCTTTTGCCATAAGTGATGACTATGAAAAGGGGCTGGTTAACGATCTTGGCTTTTTTGAACTCTGGTGCAGTGATATGGCTGAGGAGATAGCCGGAAAAAAGATAGGAACCACAAAAGATTTGATTGCTGATAAAGACATGCCGCGTGTGCTCAGGATGGCATTGAACAGTTTGTTGAATGGTCTTTACGTCAGAATAAAATAGAGATATGAGAAATGAGGAAGTCTGTTCAAAAATTCTATTGATTGGAGGAATAATGCTGGAAATATTCATTAAAGGCGGACCTGTCATGTATCCGCTTTTAGCCTGTTCGATTCTTGTTCTTACTGTAATAATAGAAAGGGCTTTATTCTGGATAAGTGTAGATATGCATCGCAATCAGCATCTTATAGATGAGGTTCTTGAGTTATGCAGAGCAGGGGATTGGGAGTCGGTGAGAATGAAGACAAAAGGGGCAAAAGATTTTATTATCAAAATACTTGTAACCGGCATTGTTCACAGAAAATTTTCCATGACCAAGGCCATGGAATCTGCTGCCGCAGAAGAGATCAGGAGGTTGCGCCGATATATGGGCGTGCTGGATACCATGATTACAGTAGCGCCTCTACTCGGTATTTTCGGAACAGTTATCGGTATTATAATGTCATTCGAGGCTCTGGGCTCAGCAGGGATAGAGCACCCACAGGCTGTTACTGCGGGAATAGCGCAGGCGCTGATCACAACGGCAACCGGGCTGGGGATAGCCATTTTGTCTGTATTTCCTTATAACTTCTTTAATCTCCGCATTGAAAAGGCTGTGCTTAATATAGAGAGATACGCAACCAGTCTTGAAATCGTTCATGAAAAGCTGATACAGGGCTCTGGTGTGAAAGAGGGGGATCATGCATGAAGCTCAACCTGAACACAGATAAAAAAGTGCGTATTGAGATGCTGCCTTTGATTGACATAGTTTTTCTTTTGCTGGTGTTTTTTATATATGCAATGCTATCAATGGCCGTGCATCGCGGATTGCCGGTCTTGCTGCCTGCTTCTTCCACCGCGGAAATTGAAAAAAAATCAACACTATCTGTGACAGTAAAAACAGACGGAACGATTTATGTTGATGAAAAGCTGATTTCCATTGAGAACCTGGCCTGTTTTTTAAAAAAAAGGGCTGAAATTGATAAGGATACCGGCGTTCTCCTTTTTGCTGAACGAACCCTTTCATATCAAAAGTTATTCCGCATTTTAGATCAGATAAGGATGGCAGGTCTGAATCGGATTTCTCTTCAGGCGGAGGCTGACCAGCAACCGTGAAACGAATTCTGATTGCTGCGATAATTGCTGTTGGAATACATTGGCTTTTTCTGGGGATAGAGTTTGACCGGACAAGAGGCGGATTTTCAGAAAGGCCGAAATCCCGCATTGTGACCATGACATTGGTTTCCAGGCATCTGAAAAAACCTGAATCTAAACCGGCTATTAACAAGCGTGTGCCTGTAGATAGAAATAAAAAAAAGGCAGAGAAAAAAAAGCTTCTATCTAAACCGGAAAAGAAAAAACATGTTATACGATCATCTAATGCAGCAAAAAATAACCTTACCCAGGAACCGGCAATAGATATTTTAAAGGATAGAAGTTCCACTGAGGCAAACCAGAGTTTCTTATACAGTCAGGGATTTAACTCTGTGAAAAAAGCCATTCCCATATATGATAAAAATCCTTCGCCAGAATATCCATTAATTGCCAGAAGAAGAGGTTTTCAGGGCACAGTAGTCCTTGAGGTTATGGTGAAACCCAACGGAAGGGTAGGGGACTTAAAGGTTTTTAAATCCAGTGGTTATAAAGTTTTAGACAGAGCCGCTTCGGTATCTGTCAGGGACTGGATATTCAAACCCGCGATAAAAGGAAATGAAAAAATTGAAATGTGGGTCAGAGTTCCTGTATACTTTCAGTTAAAGTGAGAGTAAGGGTATTTGAGGTGAATTTCATCAGAAAACGGCTAATTTTTATCATAGTCTAAAATAGCCTTGACTATTTTGTAGTACAGGTTAAAATAGACTTATGCGATATATTACCCCGTTTATTCTTGAAGATTTGAAAAAAAAGATGGTTTTCGTTGGCGGTCCACGCCAGGTCGGCAAGACCACGCTGGCCAAAGCCGTTCTTTCAGCGGCCTTCCCTGCTGGGCGTTATCTCAACTGGGATTTCGATGAGGATCGACAGGATATTTTACAGAAAAGATGGAGTGCAGACAATACGTTGCTTGTGTTTGATGAATTGCATAAATTCCCCAGATGGAAAAGATGGATTAAGGGAATTTATGATGTATCGCATGAAACGCACTCATTCCTTGTTACGGGTTCTGCTCGTCTTGATGTTTATCGTCGTGGCGGAGACTCATTAATGGGACGTTATCATTATTGGCGCTTACACCCCTTTACTCTTGACGAAATCCCCAAAGGTATTTCCCCCAAAGAAGCTTTTCATCGTCTCATGACTGTTGGAGGTTTTCCCGAGCCGTTTCTTGATGGAGATGAACGTTCGGCGCGGCGATGGCGGCGAGAGCGTTTTGATAGAGTCATTCGGGAAGATGTTCGGGATCTGGAATCTATACGCAACATTCAACTGCTTGGAATGTATCTGGATTTATTGCGTCATCGGGTAGGGGGATTAATTACGTTATCAAACATTGCAAATGACTTACAGATTTCTCCGAAAACAGCCAAATTATGGCTGGAAGTTTTAGAGAGGATGTATCTTGTTTTCAGTGTTCGCCCATACACGAAGTCCTTGCCCCGGGCGGTTCTAAAGCCTCCCAAAGTATATTTCTTTGATAACGGCGATGTCCTTGGGGATGAGGGTGCTCGTTTTGAAAATCTTATAGCAACATCTCTGCTTAAACGATTACACTTTCTTGAAGACAGGGACGGTTATCGCTATGAACTGCGGTATATCCGTGACAAAGAGGGACGTGAAGTCGATTTTGTCATTGTAAAAGAGGGTGAATTGGAGGAGTTGATCGAAGCTAAATTCTCAGATGATAACATATCGAAATCCCTTCTCTATTATGCCAAACGCCTGAACCCAAAAAAGGCTACGCAAATCGTTGCCACGATCAAACGGTCTTACGACAAAAATCAAATCAAAGTTACTGATCCTGTCTCATACTTTCAAGGATTTTTTTAAACATGAATTGATGATTTTAAACATTTGCACAGGTCAAAAGATTATACAGATTTAGTATTTTTTTCAGGATATTTTCAGGATATTTTATTTTGGATTTTTGGGCGATAAATAATATATTATGATTGCTCAGTTTATTGTCAATGGGATCGTGTCTGGTTCCCTCATAGCCGTTATGGCCATTGGGTTCTGGTTTATTTACAGGACTACCAACATATTTCACATCGCTCACGGTGCGGTATATACCGCATCTGGCTATATCTTTTACAGCCTTTACGTCTCCAAAGGATATTCTCTGCTTTTATCCCTCCCTGCTTCGTTAATTTCGGGTGCTGTGCTTGGCCTGGCTATGTATTTTACAGTCTATAGACCTCTTGAGAAAAAAAACGCTTCGACAGGAATAAAATTTATAAGCTCGCTGGCCATATACATACTCATAGTCAACGTGATAGCTCTGATATACGGTAATGAAACAAAAATACTGTCTGAAGGTCTGAGTGATAGCATCTGTTTTGGGGATATTATTCTTACAAAGATACAAATTTATCAGGTTATATCTTTTCTTGTCCTTTTAGTCCTTTCCTGCTTCTTTGTAAAAGGCACAAGGGCAGGAAGGGCTATCAGGGCAATAGGCGACAATTCCAAACTGTTTAAAGCCCTGGGGCTTAATGAAAGATGGGTTAAAGGGATGGTCTTTTGTATAGGTTCTGCTGTTGCGGGACTGGCATCAGTACTCACGGGTTTAGATGTTGGAATAGACCCCCATATAGGAATGTTTGCGGTTCTGAATGCTGTTGTCGCGGTCATTATAGGGGGCATTAAGAGGCTTGAGGGAGTAGCTTTGGGAGCGCTTCTTATCGGCATACTTCAGAACCTTGTCATCTGGCAGTTTTCAGCAAGGTGGGAATCCGCTGTTACATTTTTAGTCCTCGTGGCAGTTCTCCTCTATAAATCAGGAGGGCTTTTTGTGGTGAAAACAAGGGTGGAAGAGCTATGAATTATCTGCTTCATATCCTTATAATGATTTCTATCTATAGCATACTCTCTATTTCCTTAAATCTCCCTGTAGGCTATGCAGGGCTTTTAAGCCTTGCGCAGGCTGCATTCTATGGCATAGGAGCGTATGCGGTAACTCTTTTTATGATGCAAGCAGGAATTAATTTTTTTGCGGCTGTAGTTCTATCAGTTATACTTTCGGCAATTCTTTCGGTTTTTGTATCCTATCCATCCATCAGATTAAAAGGTGATTATTTTATCCTGGCATCTCTTGCCTTTCAGATAATTGTCTTTACGATCCTATATAACTGGATTGACCTCACAAGAGGCCCCTATGGGATACCCGGAATACCAAGACCTGAACTCTTCGGAATAGTTTTTGACAGCCTTCCCAAATTCTTTGCACTCTCTGGAACGATAGCCATTGGAATTTTATTAGTGGCAAAGAAACTTTATTCTTCTCCCTTTGGGCTTGTGCTAAAGGCTATCAGAGAAGATGAACTTTCGGCCATTTCAATCGGCAAAAATGTGAGAAGGTTCAAGGTGCTTGCCTTTGCTATAAGTGGCGGACTTGCTGCGATTTCAGGTGCCCTGTATGCCTCTTATGTGACCTATATCGACCCGACAAGTTTTACCCTTGATGAGTCCATATTCATACTTTCCATTGTTATGGTCGGTGGTTCCGGCAATCTGAGAGGCCCTGTGACAGGCACCTTGTTAATGATTCTTTTGCCGGAGGGCCTGCGGTTTCTTGGAATACCTGACAGTGTTGCGCCGAACCTGAGGCAGATTATCTATGCCCTGGTTCTTATACTTCTTATGAGGTTCAGACCACAGGGCATGGCAGGGGAGTATAGACTTGACTGAAATCTTAAAATTAGAAAATGTCAGCCGTTCTTTTGACGGGCTTAAGGCAATAGACGGCCTTGATATGAATATAGAAGCCGGAAAGATTTCAGCCATAATCGGCCCAAATGGCGCAGGCAAGACGACTTTATTTAATCTCATCTGCGGTTACTTGTATCCGGACAGCGGCAGGATAATCTACAAAGACAAAGACATTACCATGCTGAATCCATGGGAAAGAGCATCTTCCGGGATTGGGAGACATTTTCAGGACATAAGGGTATTCAAGAAACTTACCCTTCTTGAAAATCTCCTTGTCACGTTCAATGACGGATCTGAAAATCCTTTTAAGGCTATCTTTGGGAGAAAAAGCAGGAGAGAGATGGATAAGATCAAGATAGCCATGAAATGGCTGGATTTTGTCGGCCTTGCAGACATGAAAAAGAGCCTTGCAGAGAACCTCTCCTGGGGACAGCAAAAGCTCTTGAGCCTTGCAAGGCTCTTATGCGGTGATTTTGATTTATTGCTCATAGATGAACCTGTAAGCGGGGTTAACCCTGATATGGTAAAGGTCATTCTTAAAAAAATAAGAGAACTAAAAGAACTCGGCAAAACAATAATTGCAGTAGAACATGATATGACAGCGGTAAAAGAGATGGCCGATTATATCTATTTTATCGATTCCGGCAGGATTCTGGCATCCGGGGAGCCAACAGATATTCTTGGCAACCATGAGATCATGGAATCCTATATGGGGCTTGATAATGTTGCTTGAACTTAAGAACATACATGCCGGATATAATGGAAGAGAGATATTGAGAGGCTTGCCTCTTAATATTAATACTGGTGAAATAGTCTGTATCATAGGGCCAAATGGAGCAGGTAAGTCCACGGTCTTAAAAGTAATTTCAGGGTTTCTTTACCCTAAAAAAGGGGATATACTATTTAAAAACAAAGAGATTACTGGTATGGAGTCTTACAAAAGAATGGCTCTTGGCATAGGTTACTTTCTTCAGGGCGGAGAGGTCTTTAATGATATGAGTGTCTATGAGAACCTGGAGATGGGAGGCGCAAACCTTAAGAAATCTGTCTTCAAAGAAACGGTTGAAGATACACTCAACCTTTTTCCTCTGCTAAAAGATAAACTAAATAAAAGAGCAGGACTCCTCTCAGGTGGTGAAAAGCAGATGCTTGCGCTCGGCATTGTGCTGATGGCCAAGCCCAGGCTTCTGTTGCTGGATGAGCCGTCAGCGGGTCTTGCGCCAGGTCTTGTTAAAGTAATTATGGAAAAGATTGTTGAGATCAATAAGACCTATGGGACTGCTATTTTACTTGTAGAGCAAAAAATAGGACAGGCATTGAAGGTGGCTTCAAGGGGCTATTTGTTGAAGAATGGACAGGTTGTCCATAAAGGCGCACCTGAAGAGATAAAAAAAGCGATAACTAGAATAGGCTGATTTGTGCCTGCCTGTGGTAAAGAAAAAACCCTTAGTATGCGATAATATATAAAATCCTTAGTAAAACTTATAAAGAGAGGAGAATTAGGCAATGAAACACTTTAGAGGATCATTAGCACTGCTTTTGGCCATTGTTCTGGTTGGTAGTTTGTTTTTGATAAATGGCTGTGCAAAGAAAGAGCCCGAAACGATAAAAATAGGGGCGATTTTGCCGTTGACGGGTCCAGGAGCTGTTTTTGCACAATACATTAAAGAAGGTATAGACCTTGCTGCCGAGGAATTAAGCCGAAACTCACAGGTTCCATTGACTATCCTTTATGAAGACAGCAAAAATCAGCCCAAGGAAGGGATTTCTGCCTATAACAAATTAAATTTCATTGAAAAGCCACCTGTCGTGATTGTGGCTTTAAGCTCGGTAGCAAAGGCATTAGCCCCATTGGCTGAGCAAAGCAACACGATCCAAGTCTATATTGCGGTTGCAATACCAGATATCACAGATGGTAAATACACCTTTCGTGTCTATCCTGAAGCATATGGAATGGCAGGCGTTATGGCTCGCTACAACGCAACCCGATTGGGGGCAAAGACAGCCGCCGTGATTTACATTAATGACGATTTTGGTCGAGTCAGCCTTGAAGCGTTCAAGAAAGAATTTGAGACGTACGGTGGGCGAGTGGTATTTGCGGAAAGTTATGAACTTATGCAAACCGATTTTCGTCCCCAAATTACCAAGTTAAGGAATATACGCCCTGCCCCCGATATTATATATCTGAATGGCTATGGACCGGCCTATGGTGCTATCGTTAGGCAACTCAGAGAGTTACAAATAAGCTCTCAAGTCACTGCCGACATGACATTAGGACTGCCAAATACATTAGAGCAAGTTGGGAATGCTTCGGAGGGCGCATATTTTGTAGATGGTAAAATGTCGTCTGATTTTGTTATCAAATTTAAACAAAAATATGGGAAAAATCCGTCAAGCTATGCTGGCTATGCTTACGACATAGTCAATACCCTCCATACAGTGGCAAAGAAAAAGGGACAATTCACACCCGATGCTATCAGGAAGGGATTGCATGAAGTCAAGAATTACAATGGTGTCATGGGAAATATAACTATACAGGCAAATGGCGACTCCAACTTGGAATTTGTGGTAAAACAAATTAAAAATGGATACCCTACATTAGTCGTTGAATAAGGAGAGAAAACTTCATGGATAGAGTCGGTTTGATCGTTGGGAGCGGAACAGGAAGAGAGCTTGTCGACATTTTCAGGCAAGGTCTTAATAGGATTGCCAAGATATTGGGGAAGCAAGTAGAAGTTATAGAATGTGAGTATAATTTTAGCTCTTATGAGGAATTGCGGACTTTAACGCCTGATCAAATAGAAGGGTTCGTTCAGAACGATCTGGATGCTTTGACAGCTTTTTACAAGGAATTCTATCAAGCTGGCGGAAGAACAATTTTCAGGACAGCGATCAATGCTGAGACCCTTTACCGATTCAGGCAAATTGGCAAGGCTCTCAAAATAATCTATATTCCACTTGCTCAAAAGAGACTGTTGATTGTGCGTGATGAAATGCAGGGTTTCTACACAAATAACGAATACGAAATCGGAGAGCATGAAGTCAGATTCAGCGGCTCATTTTCGAAAGAAAATTTCCGATTGATTGTTACGTCTACACTTGAGGAAGCAGAAAGAGTTTTGCAAAAACCTTTTGAAGTATGGATAGTATATAAACATCATCTGTTTGCAAACCTAATTGAGACTTGGTCCCGTAATGCCTTTGGCGAAGCGGAGATCTATCAGCCTAATCATGCCACGGACTTATTGTTTCAATACTTTTCTTCTGTCGAAGGTAAGGATATTTTGATGGTTACAGGGAATGAAACAGGAGATATTTTACATGAAGTGCTTATATGCCATTTAGCGATAGGCAGTAGAAACACATTGCATTCAAAAAATATATATCTACATCCTGATTTCAAAGGCATTATTGAATATCAAACGGTGCATGGCTCTGCTGACAACATTGCAGGTCAAGGGAGGGTTAATCCCTTCGCCACTTTAAGGGCACTTGGAGCGTTGGTAGAAGAGTGCTTAGACGAAAATAGTTTTAGCTCATTGGTAGAAAATGCCTTGAAAAAAGTGGAACAAGAAGGGATTGTCACCCCAGATATGGGAGGTAAGAGCTTAACACATGAGGTCACAGAATATAGTCTCAGGCAAGTTGAAGATTTGCTTGTTACTGCGGAAAAAAGGTGTTTGACTTGAAGGATCAAACTGAGGAAAATAAAGAGAAAGATCTTTATCAGCAAACATTTCAACCTATTTGTAACAGGCTTGGCATTGAAGGAGTTGTTACTGTAGCACGCTGGTCCTATGCTTCAAATAAACTTAAGCTATTTTTTCCAATATATGTAGGAAACTTAACAAATGGACAAATTAACAAGCTAAACGCAGCATTTGACGATAGCTTTGACGAAGCCTTAAAAAAATTTAGTTTTACAGAGTTAATCGCTGACAACAAAAGGGAAGTCGGCTTTCACTTCAAAAATGGACAAAATCAGGTGAATTCTGGAAAGAGCAACGGGATTGATTTAGTGAAAATCTCACTTGACAAGATAGACACCAAAATTATTGATAAACTCTGCGAAGAATTTGTGAAGCCAAAGATAAGACTGCACAGATATGGAAATCTTCGTTTCAGTAAATTTGCAGAGAGCCATAAGGATGCCATAAACGATACTCTTAACAAAGCCATATTAAGCCTTTTCTCATCGGGGATTACCAACATCTACTTCATCCCACTTAGTATTTCAAGCACAAAAAAGGTGGCTGGTATCGTAGCTGTCAACTTAATGCAAGAGCATGATTTCTCCGAGTTGGTTCACATTCTACGACCATTTGTACAAGGAATAATGGCCCCATTTCACATCCAAGAGCTTGACAATCTTCGGATATCTTATGCTCTTCGCTCTGCCATTGCTGCCATTATGGGGCGAGTCAATGCACATGATATGGGGACATGTATTGGCTAACGCTGAGTTGCCATCAGACAGAAGAACAACAGTAGTAGACGGATACTTCAGGCATCTCACAAGATTCCTGAGAGAAAGGATGGTTTTCGCTGCAGAGGCTGCTGCTACAGACCCAAGCTGGACGATGTCTCTCCCTGTGGTGTCTCAGATCATCTTCCCTTTTACTTATTTTATAGTTAACAAACAAAAATATAGCACCCCTGTATGCAGGCATATTGTCCAATCAGAAGGAGTTGATCGGGTTAATGTAACAAGCTATTGCAATAAAAAGCCTCTCGAATATTCAAATGACGAAGAAGGCTTGTGGCGTTGTGAACCTCATGACGTTTATGTTAATGTGCCGACAGGTCTAGTAGGTGTTCATGGACTATATTGTATCTTTGAGAATGTAATTCGAAATGGAGCTAAGTATGGAAAGAAGAAGTCTAACCAGCTTAATCTAAACGTATATCTTGACACGAAAGGATTTGAACAAGAACATGAATTCATCCGAGTGCGGGTTTGGGATGACCACAGTACTTATAACGCCGAGCAGTTTGAATATATTTGCCAATTTTTTCCACCAAGATGTCATCCGAAATGGATTAAGGCGCAAGCAGAAGGTCGATGGCGCATTATTGGAAACTCAGGTGAGTTGGTTAGCGGGGGATTTGGAATTAAAGAAATGCGAATTGCCGCTGCATGGCTACGCAAAGCATGCCTAAATGATGCGTTTATGGGAAAAGAAGACCTGAACCCCTCCCTGTTACGTCCCATCATAGTCACAAATAGGGGTGAATTTATAAACGAACAGCCGGAAACCCTTAATAGCGATATTTATATGGGTTATGAATTTTATATGTTGAAACCTAAAGAAGTGCTCATTGTGGATTCTGAACTTAAAGAAATTGAAAATCAGGCAAAAAATAATCTGCAAATGAAAGGAATAGATTTGTTCACAGACGATCTTACAAAGGCTTTTCAACAGAGATTTCACCATTATGCCTGTATCATTAAGGCACAGGATTCCGAGCAGCGTAGAGATTGGATGGACGTTATAAAGAAAAAACGCGATCAACTACCAAGTGTTCTTATGCTAGTCTCAAATGATATATCTATTGGATCATATGAAAGACCACCTGCCTCTGTTGAAATAGATATGACTTCCTACAAAAGTCTCAAAAAATCGTTAATAAAAAAACAAAACCCTATACCTATATTGAAAGCGTATCAAAGGTGGATAAAAGAAGCTTTAGAACCTCCTGAAAATCTCACTCTTGTATTGCATCTTAAACCGAGCGAGAATATGCCCGCCCCGAACAATATTGCAAAACTTTGGAAGATAACTGCCCAAGACTTTAACCAAGAGTTTGCAAATTGGACCATGGTTGCTTATAGCGATGAAGCCCCAGAACGATACATACATACAAAACATTCTGAATTGATAGTCTATGATTATCATGAAATATGGAAAAAAAAGGATGATAATAAGGTAAGCAAATCTATATTCTATGAATCATGTCACAGCAACCAGCCAACTCAAATTGTCCTTTTTAATCCACCTGACGACCGATGGGTTCGGTTTCGCATAGCTCTTGGATTAGTCGAAGCAGCTATTACTAAAGTTGCAATTGTGGATGAACGAATATTCAAGGCAGTTAAAAGGTACGGGGATGATTTTCTGAAAGAACGAAGGGATAAACAAAAGGTTTTCATACCAAAGGAAGATATTATCCAATATGAAAAGCCATCCCAAGAAGATACTAAAAAGCTTTTAGTATGGCTTAAAAATAATAGAGTCAAAATGTTAGTTATTCACCAAGGCATCTTTGACAAAATATTCACCACAAAAGAGAGTGTAGATGATATTAAAGCACGTATAGCAGAAATTAAGCAATATGTGCCATTTGTAATCATTGAATCAGATAGAAGCGAAAAATTCTTGCATAGACTGCCATACAACGTGCGTTTTGTGCCTTTCTCGGCAATAGAGCCGTGGATTTCAGATGGAATAGTGAATAAATATCCATTGGTTCAGACCTTGCTATCTTCTACTCGAGGAGGTGAAAGAACATGAGCAAATTGATAGTTCTCATAACAAATAGTGACTTTGATCTGGGTCAAATCGCAAATCGGGTTAAACAAGATATTACTTACATTGATTGTGACACCGGGGGATGGGATCCAGAGTTAACAAAATGTGAAAATTTGCTCGCTATCATCGAATTGCACCCTTCAAGAGAAAAAACAGCCTACAACGCAATAACAGATGACGATAAACAACACAACAATATATGTTTTACTAATGTTCTTAAGGAATGCCGTAATTATCAAACAGTGGCTGGAGTCCACGGAATATCCCCTGATAAGGTACTTGCAATTTCACAGTTCCCTGACGTGCAGGTGACGAACTATTCGACATACCCGCAACAGTTCCAATTCATAGAATCCTGGTTTAAAGAATTTGCAAAAGAAGAACCAAATTCTGAGAAAATAAAACAAGCTTTTCTCGCTCTTTTTGAGATTTTAAATAAAAGCCCAATTGATAAATTATTTATCCACTTCCTTCCCCTCGACATAGACATGCAGGCATTGGAGATAATTAAAGATGATGCAGGAAAAATAGAAAAATATTTGTGGGGTGATAAAGATATAGAAGGAATGTTTGAAAGCCGCGAGGGTGATGAGCATTACCGCCAGAAGCTTTATGGCTTGTGGCATCTTTTAGGAAAGAAAGACTACCTTAGACAAATTGGCAAAAAACCCTCATCTAAAGTAGAGCACCTCGCACCGATAGATAATCCTTCCCCCTGCATCCAACAACTTGCAGGGCTTGAGAACGGAAACGGTGAAGAATCTCCAATCTATAAGTTCCTTGAATCTCTTGATGAAAGAAAGAAAGTTGGTAATGATTTAAAAGAAGATGTGGATTACCTTCTTACACCATTCAAATCTATCGAGTTGAAAATTGGCGATGACGAAATCAACTCCTTTCAAGACTGGTATTGCGCCCTTGCCTCATGCCTGCGTGGTGCGAAAGGCTGTGAAGGGAAGTAACTAAAAGGTTAGAAATAACTTTGAGGGGACATTTATTGAAATTAGAAGTTCCGTATTTTGAACAAGAGAAGTCCACCACCTGTGGCCCAGCTTGTGTGCGGATGGTGATGGCATACCACGGCGTTGAGCAACCTGAAACAGAATTAGAGGAAGTCTGCGAAACGAGCTGGCTTGGCAATACATGTGAAGAGCTTGCTTCTGGGGCTCAAAAACTAGGATTTGAGGTCGAGGTAATAGAGAATATAACACTGGAAAGTCTGGAAGATTCAGTGAGAAGTGGAACACCCGTCATTGCTCTATTAGACCCTGCACTCCTCTATGGTGGCATTCAGGGTTTCGGGCATTTTGTGGTAATTATCGGATTGGAAAAGGGTTTGGTTTATTTCCATGACCCTGACTTGGAAAAAGATTTGTCTAAGGATACTCGTATATTTTGTAACGCATGGGCAAGTTACTCATTTAAGGGGGTGAAGATATGGAAGTCTATGAAAAAGTGAGAAAATATTTATATGAAAACATTGGACATCTAACTACTCCTGGAACACCAAGGTTCGACATAAAAACTAAAACGTGGAAGGTGCCTGTCCTATGTAAGACTGAAAGAGGAATTTTGATTGTAGGTGAGTTCGCACTTGATAAGGATGAACACTTTATAAATATCCCGACTAAACAGGAAATGCTGAAAACAGCAGAGATCGAAGTCTCAAAACTTCCATTTCTTTTCTATGGAGTCAAGAGAGAACTGGAACATAAGGGTATTAAAGCGGTGACAATTTAAACATGGTTATTGTACCCTTGTCTCATGCACTGTGCCAGTGAAACGTTAAGTCGATTTTGTCTCCGATCCAATGAAATCTTGTTCGCTATGTGGTCTCTGGAAATTGTTTGTTCTATTTTGGATCATACCACTGAAGATTTTAATTTCGATCTTATTACGCCCATGTTCTTCATCCTGTGTAAAAAAAGCGGATTTTATACAATCAACTTGTTTTTGCGTAAGTCCAAAGGGGGGATTGCATAGTGGACATTGTGATTGATTGTAACTTTTTGCCTCCTGATAGAGAGGAACTCAAGCTTGCTCTGAGGAGAGCATTCAAGTTCGTGATAAATCAAGAGCAAAAATCAGAAAACGAAAAGGGACAAGAAACCAAACTTGTTTTTTTTGACCTTGATACCGGGCAAGATGAGATCAGTAACCATTTTCAAGAAAAGTTTTTCAAGGGAAAGATAGATGCCTATCATATCCTTTTGACCCTTGACAATCCCCCTTTAGACAATGATCATCCCAAATACGCCAGGATCAAATTGTTCCTTGACTACCTCGACAAAAATCAGCTTGGGTGGAAGATACCGTACTTCGACTGTGTTAAAAATCTATCTGTTTTATTAAAGAATGGAAAATTGAAAAAGCCTGTAAGCAGGAGCTATAGGGATGCGAAGGAAATGTTTTATGACGCTGTCAAAGTTACTTTCCGATGTAACAATGAGACCCAGGTTGAAGAAATAATCAAACGGCTTAAACACAAAAATATAGATAGTAATGATCCTCCTGAGATTTTTTTTCAGTCTAACCAAATGGCGGATGATTTGCACCATCACAAGAGGCTAAGAAGTATTGAAGAAGCATTACAAGAATTTTCTTCTACATATCTATCTTCTAAAAATTCAAAGGCTTTATCAGACAAGAAGAATCCTGCTCCTCAGTCTGACTTTGTGGATATTGCTTACCAAAATCGTTTTGTCGCCCTCTGCCGTGACATTGGCGGCAACTTGGTTGAGGATGTGTTCAAGTCTAATTGGCAAAATGGGCATCTCGGAAGCGACAAACAGTTTAAGGTCCTCATAATTGATGATAATTATGAACCGTTCGGGAAACAAATAGAGGTTATAGAAAACAATACTCATTTGAAATTTTATCAGCTTCAACACAATGCATCCTGGAAAGACTTCTATGAATCATTGAGCGAGTACAATAGAGTCAGGGCTAAGGATACTGCTAACCACTTTGCTCTCTTTGCAAGAAAAGATAAATGGAATAAGGAGGAGGTTAAAAGGATTCGTGAATTCCCAGGGCTGATGCGTTTTGAAGAGTTGATCAAGACCATTAATGAGACAAAAACAATAACGATGTCAGACAGTGTGGTATTAGGCAACGGAGACGAACTATCATTGAGGCAGTTCGATTTCTTCCTGGTTGATCTCCAGTTCGGGGAGCAGAAAATTGGGGACAGGATGGTGAGATATCTAAAACGGTTGCTTGAGGATCATGGAAAAAGGAGCCCCATTCTTATCTTGAGCCTCAGTGATGATTCAATGGATATCCAGCGCTGTCTCAATGAAGGTGCAAGGGGATACATATATAAGGAAAGGATTTTTTCCATCCCTTATCGTCTAAAAGAGCTTTACGAAGAAAAAACGTCCTCACCTTCTGCTGCCCATTCGCAAAATTTCAGGTCTCTCTACCAACTTCCCCGCCCAATCATAGATAGGCTGAAAACAGATCAACTAACAGGAAATGACGATGACGAGAAGAAGTGGATTAACTGCCTCCCCAAGGCTGATCTTCATGTCCACTTAGGAGGTTCAATGCCTGCTGATCTTATCGCAGACCTTGCCTTTAATCATCTCCTCAATGTAGTTTATCAAAATGATACGGCTTATCTGGACGAAATCAATGAAGTTTTATCCAAAATAGACCTTTCAAATTTGGTGAAATATGTTGATGAAAAGAAATTAAATGAGATTAGGAATACATTAATTGAAATTGACAACGATTTAACCTTTTGTAAGATGCCGTTTCCTAATAGTGAGATACGCAAAATAGCAGGGGAAACAAAGCCATTAGAAAAATATCTCAAAAATCTTCAAGGGATGTTGCAAAAGGATAAGAATGAAAAGGCGAAAGAAACACTAAAATGGGATGACATCTTGTGTGTATTGCTTGTCTGTCTGGCATATAAAAGCGGTTACGATCCATCTCACAGATGGGGCCAAAATGGATTTTACTACAAGTTGCTTACAGAATTAGTTGTGCCGCATCTGTTTACGAAAGAAAATATTTATACGTTTGAAAAACGAAAAATATCGGATCGTACGATGGGAAAAGCTAAAAAAGGATATATTGCCGACAAATATTCTACTGACAAACTTGATGCGCTTAGTAATGTTTTTCGTAAAAATTTGAAGATAGAAATCTCGGGAAATGATCTTGTCAATCCAGTATACGATTCCAAAAAGTGCGAACTAATTAAACAGATACTCGACGCCAGAAACAAAGATCATTCGCTCATTGGCTATCTACGAGGCTGTGAAATTTCAGGCGCTCAACTACTGAGATCTTTTGAAAATATCATTATTGCCGCTTTCCGCATAGGGCTTGAGGCATCGCTAAACAGAATTCGATATATGACTCTGTTGATTTACTACATCCAATCTTTAATCCACCCAATATTACCTAACCCCTTAAAATAAATGAAATATTATCAAAAAACATCTTGACAAGCAGTTGGCGATATGTTTATATAACTTGTTGATTTTGAACAAAATAAGTTGAAATAGGGGAATATAATAATGTATCGACCAACAAGTACTCAATCGTCTCTTTTTGAACCGGATGTTATGTTTCCGGGAGTTTTACCAAAGGATGACTGGTCTTATATTTTCAGAGATAAAATTTATCCTCTTATTGATGAAGAAAAATTTAAATATCTGTTTAAAGAAAAAGGCGGAGCGCCCAACAAGTCTATAAAGCTTATGATCTCTATACTTATTTTTATGGCTATTGAAAAGCTGACCTGGCGGGAAGCTGAATTTCAATTTTTAAGAAGAATAGACTGGATGATTGCAACTTCCACAGCTCTTGGCGATGCCTTTATTGACTTTACAACTCTGTTTAAGTTTTATCAACGTCTGGAGCAAGATGATACGGCATATCAGTTTTTCCAGGAATTAACGAGTCTTTTTATTATTGAGTGCGGTGTTTCCACTAAAAAGCAACGCGTAGATTCTTTCTTTATGTTAGGCTGGCTTAAGATATTGTCCCGATATGGATTGTTCAAAGAAACCATTCGGGCTTTTTTGTTGGCCTTACGCAAACATAAACCAGGACTTTATGAAGAGATAAAAGCCGAACTTTCCCGTGATTATCTTGAAAAGGAATTTGATCTGACGGAAAAGGATAAGGATAAAGCCAATAGAAAGATAAGCGAAATGGCTAAAGACCTTTATATCCTGATAGCAGCTTTTGAAAACCACCATCAGGTAAAACATTATGAAGGTTTCAAAACTTTGAAAAAAGTATTTGAGCAGCAATGCAGTGTCACCAAGGAAGAAGCATCTGAGCCAAAAATTGAGATACGCAAGAAACCGGTAGGCGACAAGATCATCTCAAGCCCTCACAATACCGATGCTGAGTATACAAGAAAAAGAAAACAAACGGTTGTTGGACACAAGGCATTTGTAACAGAGACCTGTGATTCTGACAATGAAGTACAGTTTATAACCGATGCAAACCTTGAAACAGCAAAGCATGCCGACTCAAAAGAAACATTAAAGATTGAAGAGCGGTTAGAAGATAACGGCACAAAACCAGAGATACTTTATGGCGATGCCGGATTTGTCAATGGAAAGACAATACTGGAATCGGCTGAAAAGGGCATTGATCTTGCTGGGCCGAGTTCAGGTCGTTCTCAAAGCATAGAGAACTTTGAACAAGATGACCGCCCGCTTGACACTGCTGATTTTGA
>Ga0255426_10059_pt1 | contig 22282 bp, 26 predicted proteins | sample ANMaggSeSYBR02J9_FD_182666 | JGI IMG/M metagenome (GOLD analysis project Ga0255426, IMG submission 182666) | Sediment cell enrichment communities from methane seep in Santa Monica Basin, California, United Staets - ANME aggregate JGI... | ecosystem: Environmental > Aquatic > Marine > Cold seeps >...
GTGATTCTTAAAGAGGTAGTAATTACCCTTAGATTTGAAGTGGATACGTAAATTATTATTTGTGAGTTGCCTAATACTAATATTAGACGCAGATTAACGCTGATTTAGTATCCATTTCAAATCAAATGGAAAAAATGATAGCCACAGAGTTTTTCCTTTCTGCGCTCTCTGTGGCAGTCATATAAAGTTCTAAATTACACTTGCCAAATAGTATAATACCTTATCCTATGGTAGAAAATCGCAGCCACCCGCGATGAACTCCATACGCGGGGATTTTGCACTATCAGTACCAAATTTGACACCGATCGAAATACCAAGTCCCCATTTAATATCCGGATGACCGGGAACGTCGAAACGCTCAAACAGGTGATCACCGCTCAAATTGATGTTATTATGGGCTGCAATCTTCTTTTCGCCATCATAGATATGGATATCCTGTACAATTGCGTCATCTGACATCGTTTTGAAGCGAAGCATAACTGAGCCAACCCGCAGCCTGTTGTCATTGACTATGACTGGTGTAGGGATTGAGAAATGGAACCAGTTATTTGTTCCCGGTTTGCCTTCGATTCGCATATAGAATCCTGCACGCCACATTACGTTTAGAAGGTCCGGATATTCTATCTGCATGCTATGTCCATGGACCCATGAAGCATGTGCCAGGTTTACCGATGTTTCTGTTATGCGTTCAATGAGACGGCGCAGGTCCGGACGATTACCGATCCTTTGTGTGTATGGCCGTCCGGGTGCATCTTGCTGGGGAGAGCCTGTGTCCCTGAGCAATTCCCTTGACTTTGCAGGAGTGAGTGGGGTTTTTCCTCCATCATGCAGGACGCCCTGGACGCAGCCCAATGCACCTACTACAATGGGAGAAGCGCTTGAAGTACCACTAAACTGATCAGTATACCATAAATCCTCATTCGAGCCTCCTAGTAAATCGCCATAACCACATGTGGTTACCTCACGCCCCCAACCCTGAGCATCGATCAGTGCTCCGTAATTGGAAAAACCCAAACGGGATCTGTCAGGTCCGTGATCATGACCGTGAGTACCTTTTGGTGGTGCGCCGGCTCCCACTACAATGGCACCGGAATCTCTATTAGACCGTTTAAATGGGTTTGTCCAGCTAACTGGAAAACCTCCAGGACGAGTGTTGTAGATGGCATCATCCAGGTTCTCTGCGCCGTTACCTGCTGCTTCCACTACTATCATGCCTTTACTGGTAGCATATCGAATCGCATCAAAGTCATCTGGCCACCATTCAATAGCAATGTAACCTCGCTGGTCTAACCTTTGCTGGTAGTTGAAACGAGGTCCGGGCCGATGGAGCTCTATGAGAATAATATCACCTGGATTGAGTGTGTCAGCAGCCTGGCGAATTGCTCCGGACGAACCTGTCCCACCAAAAACAGAGATAGCACGGACATTGGCATCAGGACAGATCCCTGTAATGCCAAAGGTGTTACGGTCGCCACTAAACTCTCCAATGACTGCCGTTCCATGATTTCGCCAATCTTTATTTGTGGATTGTGTTCCTCCAACCACACCCCCCTGGTTTTTTAGGAGATCTTCATGAGTAAACCGCCAGGCACCCTCAATATCAATTATCCCAACATTCTTTCCCCCGCCACCAGGCACTGTCCATGCATACCGTGCATCGATACCGCCTGGAGCTATGTCAAGATACTCCTGCCGGGATGAAAAATCAGCTGTTACCGGTGGCGCTTCATCTATTAAAGGGACCATATCATTAAGCATCTGTGGAAGTTCTGTTGCTGGTTTGATGTAAGCAGCTTCTACAGTCTTCTGTTCACGTAAACGTGTTGCTAATTCGTCCAATCGTTCCTCTGGAGCCTGTACCCTATAATATACAGACAGATGTGGTACCTCCAGGCCTGTTGCAGCCGTCAAAGCCATAGTTGCATTCTCCAGCCGGTCTTCGCTGACACCAAACAACGGATGAAGGGTAATACCTTCAGCTGCAAGCATATCTGCTAGAGTGGTGACATCCGCTTCTGTGGCAGATGTAAATCTATCCCCTGTTACTCGCAATCCCGCTTCTCGCTTTGCAATTACAATGAGTTCACGCCCCATTGAAATGTCTTCTGGCTCAAATGATGCCGGTGTCGACTTATCCTCTTGTCCCTGCGATGGTTTTTTTCTTTCATTTACCATAACTTATACCTCCTTATATTCTTTAATGGTCCCAAATCTCAAGGCATCTCATCTGATGGTTTAAGATAAGCTGCCTTTATTGCCTTACAATGACATAGATGGGCAATCACCCGTTCTGCTGTCATGGGGTCTGGTACTTCCACTGTGAAATACGAGACCAGGTCGGAGTCATTCGTACCAGCATGCACTGGCTGTAATACCACACCAAGTTCATTTGCTGTATGCAGCAGTTCCTCAGATGCAGTAGTGATTGATTTTCGCTTATGTAATATGAAAGCCACATCTGTTTGTATTTTAATTATAATATACATTGTATTATATCTATTTATGGACCATATTCCCCTACATTTATATGTAGTTCCAATACACAGAAAGGTTTAAGAATATGTATACTTTTCCTTTGCATAAAGTATGTATTTCATATTTTACGGAACTTACATAGTTTTATTACAAGTTTTGGGCACTGTACCATTTCCCAGTTATTTTTCAGACACGGATTTACACGGATTTACACAGATTTGATTTTGATCAAATACCTTCTATCACAAACTCAATAAAATCTTATGATATCGACTACAACAACCTTAAATCCGTGTAACCTGCACGCCCTTCAGGCATAGCAGGCACTCAACTCCGCAGGAGTTGAATGTATCCGTGTCTATGTAATTATCGATTTAAATAATCCTCTATTGAAATAACTGGTTTTTAGGACAGTGCCCAAGTTTTGATATATCATATATATTTATGTACAATTAGATCATAATTGTGCAGTAATTGATTTTCCGGACTAAAAAAAAAGACTGGTATATGGAATCAATTATTTACAATCCCATCACAAGAGATGCTGGGGTTATATGTAAAATCCATAATATCTGGCATTTCATTAGATGGGTGTGAGCCTTAAAACAAAAGAGGTGATTTGAAATGGCCAAACCTAAAGTTTCCGAAGCTGAAAGGAAAAAGCAAAAGGAGTGGTTAGAGACGTTAAGGTCTAGAAAAACTCCCCAGCCTAAAGGTGCACAATATAAGGTATAGGGTATGCTAAAACCAAATCAGATGATAAAAAATTGAATAATGAAGCCTGTAAACTCATCTACAATACCTAACCAATCGAATTGATGACAAGTTTACAGGTCACTATTTTTTTCCACTGCAGAATATTTTCTGTAATGGCGAAATATATTACGTATAACTCTATTATATTTATTTTCATTGTGAAATCTTTCACAATGTTATATTTTACAGCAACCAATCTATTCTCTTTTCGAATCGTTAGTTTATTAAATTTATACAAAACGAGTATCCACTTCAAATCTAAGGGTAATTAGTACCTCTTTAAGAATCATGATAATTTACTAATTTTTTTAATGAAATATTGCCTCTTGAAAAATCGGTGTAAATCCGTGTTAATCCGTGTCTAAAAAAAAGTACATTTTAACAAGAAAGTGTACATTGTTTACGATTCTTATCTAGGGTTATACATTATATGGAATAGAAAGTAATCTTGATAAAGTCAGAAAATATTTTTTTCAGACACGGATTTACACAGATTAACACGGATTAAAATTCCTTAACCGATCACAAATGTCAAAATACCATTCTTTTTGAAGTGGATACCAAAACGACATATTTTCATATGTTAATTCCGTTCTAAAGGAGTTGAATAAAACAGAATCCGACCGAAGGGAGGATTTTGTTTTATTCATATAAAAACATTTATCACTACCCTATTCTATACAACCTCATTCACACCATGAAACTCTATGTACCACATCCAGGCCACTTTGAAGGCCTCCAGGAACTTTTAGCCAGACCAGAGGATATTTATTCCATCTACATGGCTGGCTCTCCTGACTATATTGGCACAGGCAGGGTCAATCTGGGTCATGCCAGTCTGGAAGAAATAGCCAGGCATACTGAATACTGTCATAATAAAGGTGTTAAATTGGAGATGGTCCTGAACAGTTCCTGTATGGGGGGCCAGCAGTTGACTCCTGAAGGATATAACCTCCTCCACTGGTATTTTTCTAAATTGCAGGATATAGGAGTAGATACTGTGGTGGTAGCAGACCCATATATAGTTGAATTAATAGCACAGGAATTCGATATTCCTGTTGTAGTCAGTGTGCTGGCTTTTGTAGACAGTCCACAAAAGGCTGAATTCTTTGAACAACTGGGTGCATCATCTATTGTGATTGACTCCAATGTCAACCGCCATTTCGATGTACTGGAAGCTATCCGTGATTCGGTCTCTTGCGAACTTAAATTACTTATAAATGAAGGATGCCTTTACCGCTGTCCATTCAGATATTCCCATTTCAATTTTTTCTCTCATGTGAATGGTCCACCACCCAGACCTAATGTGCCTGATGATTATTATTACTATAAATGTCTCTCACTGCGTATCAATGACCCACAGTTGATCATAAAATCACCTTTTATAAGACCGGAGGACTTAAAAGAATACAGCCATATCACTGACGTATTCAAGATCGGCGGGCGCTCACATTTCATCGACTGGATACTCAACTGCGTTAATGCATATACAAACCAGAGTTATGATGGCAATTTAATGGACCTGATGGACTGTCCTAAAGACCTTATTGACCTATTCTATATACCCAATAAAGCTCTGGACGGAGCGATTGAACAGTGGAAGCAGCACAGTACGTTCTGTCATACCTGTGGTTACTGTAAGCGCCTTGCAGATGAGATAATACAGGTATATGACCATAAAGGTACCCAGGATGAAAAACTGGTGCAGTGGAGCGATATAACAAAAAGGATTGAAGCTTGATGACACTTGATGACCTTCTCAAAGAACGTGCCGAACTGGAAGCCGGTATCAGGCAACTTATCGGCCGTGCAGTAATGATAATAGAACTTGATCTTTTCGCCCTTCCTTGCGGATGTTCCGGATATACTGCAACAGTGAGGGGCCTGATGCTGGATGACCTTGAAGTGTTTGAAGATCATTTATTAAAGCTGCTGACAACTACCTCAATAGATATTCCAGCAGGTTTCGTATTTGCCAGGGTGATTCCTGGTACACAGGAAATAGCTGCATTAAATGTACGCAACCTGTGTCCACGTTGCTATTCTGATTTTGCTACTGCCAGTGGAAAGCGACCCAGACCTGATATATACATTTTACAATTAGTAAAAAGAAAAAGATGACAAACAACATTCTGACAACTGCATCTCGTATTCTTGTAGAAGGTCCTATCTGTGACCACTGCATAGGCCGTATGTTTGCCAAACTTTCCACTGGTCTGGGTAATGATCAGCGGGGAGCTGCCATAAAGTTAGCTTTAGCTCTCGAATATGACATAAAGCGTAGTGAAACTTCGGATGATACCCAACTGAAACTTTTAGCTCCCAGCAGCATATATGCCAGAAAAACCCTGGGGATGAAGGATGATGATAATAAATGCTGGGTATGTAATGGCCTTTTCCAACATATTGATACATGGGCGAAACGTGTTATTGCTGCACTGGAAGGATATGAATTCGATACATTTCTTATAGGCACCAGACCATCCGGTCTGCTTATAGAGAATGAGGAGATACTCTGGGCCACTTCAGGGACCAGGTGGGCTGAGCCCTTAAAAACCGAGATGAACCGGGAAGTAGGCAAGCGCGTGGAAGCGAGACTTAAAAAAAAGGCTGATCTGAAAAATCCCCATATTGTCGGACTAATAGATATAGCACAAGAGAAAGTTGAACTGGATGTACGTTCATTATACATCTTCGGATGGTATAAAAAAATGATACGGGGCATTCCACAGACACGCTGGCCCTGCAGGGAATGCAAAGGGAGCGGGTGTGAGCATTGTAATTTTACAGGAAGTATGTATCCCGAATCAGTGGATGAACTGATACGACCTGAAGTAATAAAAATGACAGGTGCAAAAGATACGGTATTTCACGGAGCCGGCAGGGAAGATATAGATGCCTTGATGCTAGGCACAGGAAGACCTTTCATCGTAGAAGCAGTAAAACCACACAAACGCAGAATTGATCTGACCAGACTTCAGCATAAGATCAATCGTTATGCAGATGGAAAAATAGCAGTATCAGGTCTCATATTTGCCTGTCATTCTGATGTTGAACTTATTAAGCAGGCTAAGGCAGATAAAGTTTATAGTCTAAGAGTATCATTTAAAGAACAAATATCAGAAGAAAAGCTTAAATCAGCTATTAATATATTATCACAAACACCGATCATCCAGCAGACACCGACCAGAGTAGCTCACCGTAGAGCTGATCTGAAACGAATACGAAATGTTCATTATATCAAACTTGAACAATTATCTACAGATGGGATAAGTGCTGTTATTGAGTTGAAATGTGAAGGTGGATTATATGTTAAAGAACTGGTGTCAGGAGATGACGGACGTACTACACCAAGCCTTGGAGCAAGTCTCGGTATAGAAGCGAAAGTTACAGAACTGGACGTAATAAAAATAGACGGAATATTCATTTGATCAAATCGGAGGATTAATAGTGTCAAAATCACATGGCGAGAGAAGGAAGACCAGGTATAAATTACAAAGAAAACCAAGAGAACGAGGGCTTAGCCCGGTTTCACGTGCTATTCAGGAATTTGAGGTAGGACAGGCAGTCCATATTAAATTAGACCCCAGTGTTCATCGAGGAATGTCAAACCCAAAGTTTCATGGCAAAACAGGAAAAGTGATCGGTCAAAGAGGTAAAGCATATCTTATATCAGTACGGGATGGAAATGCCAAAAAAACGGTTATCTTGTTCCCCCAGCATCTACGGCCTCAGATCAATGATCCTATCACCTGATCATTTAGTATCCGGAGGATAGTTTATATGATAGTAAAGGAAGTCCTGAATGAAGATATGATTACTTTGGCTGAGATAAAAGATATTTTTCTCACAATAAAAGATCATCGAGCCGAACAGGACATGGAATTAGGATATGAACTTAGACGGGCTATTAACCATGCAGATACATTTGCAAAGATCGATGTACAAACGTCATTCAAAATCATAGAAGAACTGCTCAAACTTGAAAAAATGAAGCCGGAAATAGCATACCGTCTTGTTGACATCATGCCATCGTCCTTTGATGAGATCCGTTCTATTTATGCAAAAGAAAGGTTTTCTCTGGATGAAAAAGAACTTACCCAGATACTTGACATTATAACAGATATACATTAGTTTATAATCAATTAGTACAATAATCCCCTAAGAATGCAATAACAAAATACTCCCTTCGGTCGGATTTTCTTGAGTATATCAAGCTATGATATACTATAACAAAATACTCCCTTCGGTCGGATTTTCTTGAGTATATCAAGCTATGATATACTATAACAAAATACTCCCTTCGGTTGGATTTTCTTGAGTATTCCAAGCTATGATATACTATAACAAAATACTCCCTTCGGTTGGATTTTCTTGAGTATTCCAAGCTATGATGTACTATAACAAAATACTCCCATGGTCATTTTTTGATATATTACAAGAATAAAAGTTTATATGTCATTGATGCATAAGGAAAAGAGTAAAATACTGTAATAAGAAAAATATCGATAAAATACTATTATTTCAATTAGATACTAATATATATTGGGTAGGGAGACAAGTGGTAGCATATGTTTTTTAAAAAAGTTCCAAAAAGAGAAGAATGGGGATGGGTCCTTGACTATCTCCCATATGGAAATCCGGAAGATACCAGACCGGTATATCAAAAAAAACCATTAATACAGGCAGTTGGTGACTCACATTTCGTTCTCATGGAGCTGGTACCTAAAGAAGATATAGTCGTCCAATCCCAGGAAAAGATATATATTGGTGATGGGGACAGGGATATCATCGATCATGTAAAACGCAGGATTTCTTATAATGAACTTACACATGGAGCCCAGATCGAACTTCCGTTCATCCTGGAAAAAATTATATTGGGCACGGAATCAAAATATGTAAATTTCTTTAATGAAGCCTACCCGATAACTAACAGACTTCATTTATTAGAACTCCTACCAGGGATTGGCAAGAAACTGATGTGGGGGATTATTGATGAGCGTAAGAAAGGGAAATTCAAGAATTTTAACGACATCACAGAAAGGGTTAAAGGCCTCCATTCCCCTGAGAAATTAGTAATGAACAGGATCATAGAAGAACTCCAGGATGAGCAAATTAAATACCGCATGTTCACTACTCCTCCTAAAAGTCGTATTAAATGAAGCCAAGGTATGGCCAGCATATTCTTATAGATCAGTATGTGCTTGACAGGATTATAAGGTATGCCAGGTTAACAGATGCGGATACCGTTCTTGAGATAGGAGGAGGTACCGGTAATTTAACCCGAAAACTCTCACAGGCAGCAGGTAATGTGGTTACTGTAGAAATTGACCCTTACCTTGCAGAGGGACTTAATAAAACATCTGCTACTAATGTTACTGTGATACAGGGGGATGCATTAAAGGTCAACTTACCGTTTTTCAATAAAGTGGTATCTAATCTTCCTTATATGATATCGTCCCCGATTACTTTTGCATTATTTCACTATAATTTTGACTATGCGGTGTTGATGTACCAGTTGGAATTTGCCAGGCGCTTGCTTGCAACTCCAAAAACCCGGGACTACGGACGGCTGACTGTGACTGCCCAATACCACGCCAGTATAGAAATGCTTGAAACTGTATCACCGGATGCTTTTAAACCCAATCCTAAGGTTAATTCTGCTATTGTAAAACTCACACCACAGGCTCCTCCTTATAAGATCGATGACCTGGATTTCTTTAAAAAGTTTCTTAAAGCAGTATTTAGCCAGCGAAGAAAAAAATTGAAAAATTCAATACAAGCCGCTGCACCCGGGCTTGGAATTCCACTTAGCAATATATCTGGTATAGATCCCGAATTACTTGATATGCGTCCGGAAGATCTGGCACCTGATGAACTTGCCAGGCTGGCCGGGATGATCGGGAGTGGCAAATGAGATCAATTATTTACCATAATAAAACGATCCGGCTGATCGATCATGTCTACGAACCGGCAGAGGACAGCTTTTTAATGGTCGATGCATTACAGGCCCATGTGAGTAAAGGAGACAGGATACTTGAAGTGGGTTGTGGTAGTGGGATAGTTTCAATGTTTGCAGTTGATCATGCATCATTGGTAATAGCTACTGATCTTAATCCATATGCTGCTAAATGCACCAGGCTTAATGGGATCAATGCACTTGTAAGCGACCTATTTTTCGGTATCAGAAGTACCTTTGACCTGATAGTGTTCAATCCTCCATATCTGCCCACATTAGAAGGTGATTATTTAGGTGGATGGGATGATCTAATGCTTGATGGCGGACCGGATGGAAGAAGGGTCATTAAGCGTTTCCTTGCCGGAATTGGAGAACATCTGGCACCAGGAGGGCGTATTTTATTATTGATCTCATCCCTGACCGGTATCAAAGAAGTATGTGATATAATGAGGTATGAAGGTCTATATGTAGAGCAAGTTGCTGAATCGAAATGTTTTTTTGAACAATTGATAGTCTTGAAAGGACAGCTCTAAAGGTAAATACTTTTTACATCCAGTATGCCTTTTACATCCTTGATCTCTTTTAAGATATCATCGTCCACTTCCGAATCTATATTAAGTACCATAATAGCAGTATTACCAGGCTTGTTAGAACCTACTTGCATTCCGGAAATATTAATATCACGTTTACCCAGTACTATACAGCAAGGACCTATGATATTAGGATGATCCTCATGAGTTGCTATGATCATATGCCTGGATGGCATCACATCAATACTGTAATCATCAAGTTGTACGATCCTCGGATTGACACCCACCATTGTACCAGCTATAGTCTTAGTTATTCCGTTGGTAATTATACTCATTGTGATCAAGCTGGAATAACTCTCTTCTGTTTTGGATCTTGATTCTACTACTGTTATTTTTCGCTCTTTTGCGATCACAGGAGCATTAACATAGTTTACCGATGGCCCCATTACAAATTCCAGCAGACCTTTTAAGGCAGCTACTGTTACAGGTCCCGTATCCTTTTCTGCTATTTTGCCGCAATATGATATCTCGATCCGTTCATATTTATTTTCAATAAGTTGCGCTGCCAATTTTCCTATTTTCTCTGCCAGAGGTAGATACGGCTGCAGTATTTTCATGACATCTTGTTGTACATAAGGCATATTTATGGCATTCTTCACAGTTATTCCATTCTTATAATTGATTATCTGTTCTGCCACATCGACAGCTACATTTATCTGGGCTTCCTGGGTGGAAGCTCCCAGATGAGGTGTAACAATGATATTGTCTTGCTCTAATAGTGGAGAGTTATCAGGAGGTTCATTAACAAATACATCTACAGCAGCTCCTGCTACCTGTCCGGTGGAAACTGCCATGGCAAGAGCCTCTTCGTTGATAATACCACCACGTGCACAATTGATGAACCTGACATTGGGTTTAACAATTTTAAATTGTTCTGTATCTATCATGTTCCTGGTTTCTTTAGTGAGTGGTGTATGTACAGTGATATAATCAGAATGCTGCAGGATATCATCCACTGTTGTAAGCTTTATACCCAGATCATCAGCCCTTTCTTCGCTAATGAACGGATCGTATACCAGGATCTTCATATCCATACTCCTGGCGCGCCTGGTAACTTCAGCACCTATTCTCCCAAGACCGATGATACCAAGGGTCTTGTTTCTAACTTCCACTCCCATAAATTGTTTGCGGTCCCATTTCCCTGATTTAAGTGACTGGTTTGCTTGTGGAATATTCCTGGACAATGCCATCATCATAGCGATTGTATGCTCGGCAGCCGAGATCATATTTCCTTCCGGGGCATTGATCACTATGATACCATGCTGGGTTGCAGCTTCCACATCAATATTATCCACACCAACACCGGCTCTGCCAATTATCTTTAAGTTTTTAGCAGCTTCGATGACATCCCGTGTTACCTTGGTCTGGCTTCTGACAACTAATGCCTCATAACCTTTAATACATGCGATTAATTCCTCAGGACTCATACCTGTTTTAACATCAACTTCCGTATCCTGTTTGAGTATCCTGACACCTTCCTCTGAAAGTGAATCACTAACAAGAACCTTCATAAAATATCCTCCGAAAATTTACTCATAATTAAGTTTGATTTATTTATTAAGGCTTTATTGTTTCGATATGTGAGTTACTTAAAACCCGGATAATAGAGTGAATTTTATCACCCCTGGAATTAATACCGATCAATTAAATTAATACAAACCAATATGTAGATGATATCATGACCTCAATAACATATCAACCGATCGGAATCATTCATTCAAAGTTCAAAGAACCAAAAGGTACACCAATACAACCTGCTGCAGGTAAGGACATTACTGCCGAGGTTGAAATCTTCCCCCAATATATTGAAGGCCTGGAAGATCTCGGGGATTTCTCCCATATTATGTTGCTATTTCATTTTCATTTTTCAAAGGGTTTTTCATTAAAAGTGAAGCCATATATGGATACTAATTTTCACGGCGTCTTTGCAACGCGGGCACCGAGTAGACCCAATTCCATAGGTATCTCAGTAGTACGTCTTATTAAAATTAAGGAAAATATCCTTTATATTAAGGATGTGGATATTGTTGATGGCACTCCTCTTCTGGATATTAAGCCTTATGTGCCGGAATTTGCTGCAACAGAAACAATAAAGACCGGATGGTTAAACGAGAATGTGCATAAACTAAATACATCCAAAGATGATGGAAGGTTTGTTAAATAATCTGACTATATGATAACAAAAGTATCTGATTCATTTTCAACGTATTTACCTGCCGGATGCAGGCTATGCCATGAGGGTGCCAAAATGGTACTCTTTATCACAGGGTTATGTCAAAAAGACTGTTTCTACTGTCCGGTATCAGAACAAAGACGTAATAAAGATGTCATATTTATTAATGAGCGGCCGGTAGAGTCTGATGAAAATATATTGCAGGAAGCTCACAGTATGAATGCTCTGGGCACAGGTATTACTGGAGGTGAACCCCTTTTAGTACTTCAAAGAGTACTGGACTGGATCAGACTATTAAAAAAAAATCTTGGCAGGTCGCATCATATACATATGTATACTGCTCAATCTCCTGATAAAGTGATATTGCAGGACCTTAAAAATGCAGGACTTGATGAGATACGTTTTCATCCGCCCCAACATCTCTGGGATAGAATGGCACATTCAACATTTGCCGGATCAGTTACATGGGCAAAACAACTTGGTATGAAAGTAGGATTAGAAATACCATGCATTCATAAAGCTAATAGTATTGTACCGTTTGCCCAGGAGTGTAATATATTCCTTAATTTAAATGAACTGGAGTTTTCTATAACCAATGCCACAGCATTGAAAGAAAGAGGATATTCCTTATTATACGATGAATTTAGCAGTGCAGCAGGAAGCAGAGACATCGGATTGGATATCATGGAGCAATATCCCGATGTGCAATTGAACTTTTGTTCATCAGGTTTTAAAGATACTGTTCAACTCAGAAAGCGACTGCTAAGAACTGCCAGTATCACGGCACGTACCTTCGATGAGACCACACAGGATGGTACATTATACTATGGAGTGATCACAGGAGATATAGAAGAAATAATAAGCCTGCTAAGACATTTAGGTGTACCAGAGGACCTATATAGGCCCATCGGAGCAAGAGTCGAATTGGGCTGGTGGGTACTTGAGGATATTGCAAAAAAGGTTATAGACAGGTTTGAATCCTATTATGAGGAATGTTATCCGACATATGGAAAGATGGTTGTTGAAAGAGTACCTTTAACTATAGATTCCATGAATATAAAGTAAGTATTTATTTAATTATAGGAGAACATATTAAGACTCAAGTTAAACATTAACCGGTGATAATACTGAACCAAAACCAGAATGAATTCAAGGAAAGACTGATCAAATACTTGCGTCGTGATGAGACAAATATAAGAAAAACGGTTCTGAAGATGTTCCTTCTTGGAAATACATATACTACTAATGATATTTATAAAAATCTTGTAAAGGAAGGATTTGATGTAAACTATCGCGGTGTTTCAGCCATGGTAGGATTAATGAATACACGACTTGGTATTCTTCGTATCGATGTTACCAGGGAACATAACCTTTATTCCTTAAAAGAAGCTTTTTTTGATATTGTTAGGTCCGTACTGGACAATTTCAAGAAATAATGTTATAAGACAATTAATTATCAACAATAAGGAAGGTATTATGCTTCGTGTTGGAATCGTAGGCTGTGGAGCCATTGGTTCTGCTATTTGCCATGCACTGGATACGCAGATCGAAGGAGCACAATTAGTTGCTCTTCATGAGCACCATATTGAATTAGTGGAATCCCTTATTACTACTCTTCACTGCAAACCAAAAGTGATGAAGATCCGCCAGATGGTACAAAAAGTAGACCTGGTAATAGAGGCAGCTTCACCTAACGTTGTTGCTCCAACTGCACTCCTTGCACTTGAGAACGGATGTAGTGTGATGATAATGAGTGTAGGTGCCCTGGTAGATAAACAATTATTACATAAACTTATTACCATGGCAAAGGAGCATAATTGTAAGATATATATACCCTCTGGTGCCATAGCTGGTATCGATGGTATTAAATCAGCATCAATTGCAGGTATTAAATCTATAACCCTGATCACTACCAAACCACCCCGGGCCCTTACCGGAGCACCTTATGTGGTGGATAATAATATTGATCTGAACGGGTTCAAAGAACCTGCTGTAATATTTGAAGGTACTGCCAGTGAAGCTGTGAAAGCTTTTCCTGCCAATGTTAATGTTGCACTTAGTATCAGCCTGGCAGGAATAGGTGCCAAAAGGACTAGAGTAAATATAGTAGTAGACCCGAATTCTGATAAGAATAGACATAAGATCGAAGTAATAGGAGATTTTGGGAAATTCACCTCCAGTGTAGAAAATATACCTTCTCCTGATAATCCTCATACCAGTTATCTTGCAGCATTATCTGCAATAGCTACACTTAAAAAGATCGCCAGCCCACTACAAATCGGAACATAGGAGAACAAGATCATTATTTCTATTAACAATCTCTCAAAGACCTTTGGGAATAATAATGTCCTTGACAATATCAACCTTGATATAAAGACCGGTGAATTCCTGACCATTTTCGGGCCAAACGGAGCCGGTAAGACCACCCTTATCAAGATCATTTCTACTTTGATCAGTCCCACATCAGGTACAGTTATGATCAAAGGTCATAATGTAAAAGAATCTCCGTGTGAAGTAAGAAGGGTTACCGGTGTAATATCACATGAGACATATCTATACCAGGACCTTACAGCCAGAGAGAACTTGCTGTTCTTTGGCAGGATGTATGGTATGTCCAAAGATAGAATAGAACAAAGAATAAATGAACTGATTGAATTGATAGGTTTACAATACAGGATGGATGACAGGGTAAGTACTTTCAGCAGGGGTATGAAACAGCGTTTAAGTATTGCCCGTGCTGTATTACATGATCCTGAACTTCTTTTACTGGATGAACCGTATACAGGATTAGATCAGCATGCTTCTGCAGTATTTGATAAATTACTATTTGATCTGAATATATCGGATAAGACACAGATCATGATCTCCCATGACATTGAAAGAGGGACTGCACTGGCACATAGGGTTATTATACTATATAAAGGTGGGATTGTATATGAGACAGCTGCGGATGAAATAGAGGATATCAACCAGTTCCGCAAGAAATATGAACACTATGTCAGTGAGGTGTGAGAGTTGAAGGAGTTCTGGTATCTGGCCTTAAAAGACCTGCTTATTGAGTTTCGGACTAAGCAGATGTTGAACAGCATGGTAATATTCTCACTACTTATTATAGTTATATTTAATTATTCTTTTTCAAATATGCTTTATAAGGTCGAAATATATGATATTGCACCAGGTATTCTGTGGATTGCTTTTACTTTTGCAGGTATGTTGGGTTTATCAAGATCATTTGCCAGTGAAAAAGAAGACGGATGTCTTGATGGCTTAAAATTATGTCCCGTAGACCCATCAGCCATTTATCTGGGCAAGGTTTCGTCCAACCTGGTGATAATGTTCATTATAGAGGCTATTATCATACCTTTATTTATTGTCCTGTTCAATTTTAAGAATATTACAGGATTGAGTGGATTAGTGGTTATTGTTCTCCTGGGCACAGTGGGGTTTATCGTAGTTGGAACATTGTTTTCTGCGCTGACAGTAAATATGAGGACGCGAGAGATCCTGTTGCCTGTGATTCTGTTTCCTATTATTATTCCACTGATAATGTCAGCTGTAATGGGTACCCAGAAAGTACTCATGGATGGGAGTATTATGAGTGCTATTAATGAAATAAGGATACTAGTTGTATATGATACTGTTTTCCTTATTGCTTCATTGCTAGTGTTTGAATATATTATTGAAGATTAGAAAAAGCAAACGGAGGTATCTACTTTAAAAAAAACTCTGTGTTCTCTGTGGCTATTATTTTTGCTCTCTGATTTGAAGTAGATACGTATTTTTATAGAATATAATTAAATATCCTATTTTTGAACGGCTTTTGCTGAACGTTTAAACCGTCTGCGTTTTGTACCTTTTGAATTGTATCGCTGAGCCGGACCAGGGCGATTGTGGGATAAATTACTTTTTTCCACTAATCTTACTTTACCCTTTCTGCCTTTTATTCGACCCCATTCGATCGAACCGGTTTTTCCCATGATTTATCCTCCTAAATAATTATAATATTGATCTGATTGATTTAGATAGTATCTGGTAGGCTTATAATTAACGGTGTGTTACTCTTTTATTTCCACCAATTTCAATGAATAATTCTTAGCACATTTTCCTATTGGTTCACTGGATATATTTGAAATCGTATATTTTTTTTTCGGAACAGGGCCAGGATTGTCACAAAACTTGATCATTTCACATTCAGTTTCATTGCAGTGGATCGGTTTATAGATGATATTCGAACCGTTAATTGCCATCCTGCTTTCTACCATTATTGTCCAGGGTGCTTCGATAACATCAACTGCCTGAACTCCTCCTTCATGAATAGAACAATCTATAGGAGATGTATTTCTTACACTTACAACCTTATACCTGGCTCCTTTGTTCAAGTTAAAACAGGAATTCTTGAACCTGCATCCATTACAATCAGGGATCTTCCCCTTAAAAATAAACTCTAAGCCTGGTTTTGCCATTCTTGTACCTATGAGTGTTACAATAGTATCTTCATTCATCATGTTTTCTCCTGATCTTAAGTAATTATCAATCTGTTATCAATTATTAATTTTTTCATAGTATATCAAGTATAACTTGATATATAGAAAATGCTCACTTCGTTCACATTTTCTAATCTTCAGCTTCTACGAATCTTCTAATTTTCGGCTCTTTTAAGAGCCTCGGTCAAGAAAATCCGAGCGTTAGCGAGGATTTTGTTCCATGCATTCCTTATTCAATAACTTGTGTGATCCTGGCAAGTTTTATAGCTGCCTCTTTCGTTAATCCTGTTCCCAAAATGGTATATCGTTCAGGTCGTATAGTATGAGCAGCCACCAGAGCTTTAATTATATATTCAGGCTCTATTCCCAGCTCTTCTGCATTAACAGGTGCACCGATGGTCTTAAGACTCTGGCGTATCTTTTGCCAGTTCCCGCCGTGTAGATACATCATCATTATCGAACCTACTCCACACTGTTCTCCATGTAGGGCCGGTTTCGGGGCGATAGTGTTCAATGCATGATTGAACTTATGTTCAGAACCACTGGCAGGTTGTGATGACCCGGCAATACTCATAGCAACACCACTGGCAACCAGTGCCTTAACCACCATCCTGGCAGATTCGGTATTACCAGGTTTGATAGATTGAGCTGAATTCATTAATATCTTTGCAGTCATCATGGAAAGATGTGATGCATATTCACTGAACTTTGCATTCTTTAGACGGTGCGCCAGTTCCCAATCCCGGACAGCAGTACATTTTGATATAATATCTCCACATCCTGATGCCAGCAGTTTATGGGGGGCCTGGGATATGATCATCGTATCTGCCACAACTGCCATAGGAGGTTCAGCTTCTATGGAGACAGATATGGAATTTTTGGTAATTGATGCCCGGGATGATACTATCCCATCATGTGAGGCAGCGGTCGGTACACTTATAAAACTACTTTTTATTCGTTGAGATGCCAGTTTTGCAACATCTATGGCTTTGCCTCCACCCACGCCTAATAAAAAGACACGCTTTTTCGGGTCAATTTCACTTATAAGTTGCTCTACCTTTTCCACTTCATTTAATTGTGAGGTTGCAGCTACTACACAATGTACATCAAGGCCATGATCTTCCAGTAATTGAACTGTTTTACTACCGACAGTATGCATTGTGGTGGGTCCGCTGACGACTAAAGCATTCCCATTAAGCTTAAGTGCGTTGCATACATTACCGATATCATTGATAACATCATTACCTACAACTACGATCCTGGGTGTCAGCATCCATCTGGATTTAAAATTATCCGTATCATTCATATGAAACATACCATATAATATCGTAAAAGGTTATAAACTATGGGGATTTTTGAAGCATTACAAGATTTTATTTATACATACTATATTGATCCCATCAAATATGATCTGGGTTATAATCCCGTAAACACAATAACATGGGCAATAATACTCGGTTTTGTTATCTTTATTATATTAAAAATATTAAATAAACTTGAGATCAGGGCTGATTGGGAATTTACCAAAGCTATTTTTCCGTATATTGTAGTAGGCTCTACGTTAAGGGTTATGGAAGATGCTGATTTATTCAAACCACCTCTAACGTATGTATTCACTACTCCCCCCATCTATGTATTGATGTTTATCATAACGATCCTGCTGTTAATAATTTCTATCAGACTGCACAGATCCGGCTATATTGATAACTGGAAGAGGGGTTTTGCTATTGCAGGTATTGTGTGGTCACTGATCAATCTCGGGGTTCTGTTGCTGTCAGGAAGTTTGGTTAATCCTGGTATTTTGATCATTGTATTCATGCTCGGAACTGGAATGACCTTGATAATTTATATTATCTTTAAAAAGACCGGATATACACTATTTAGCAACCAGGTTAATATTACTATTCTATGGGCTCACCTGCTGGATGCCTCATCTACTTTTATAGGTGTGGACTTTATGGAATATTATGAAAAACATGTAGTGCCAACCTTGCTTATTGATCTTGCCGGAACTGCCAGTATCATGATCCCATTAAAAATAATTATATTTATACCTGTGATATATATTCTTGATACACAGTTTGAACAAGATGATGAATCAGAAAAACTTAAAGACCTGGTGAAATTGATAATCATAATACTTGGTCTGGCACCGGCCACAAGAAATACGCTTAGCATGGTATTTGGAGTATGATTAACAATCGCCTGACTTATTTAATATCGATTAAATATTATTTTATATTTAACACATGCCTGTTTGCGTTTGCTATCGCAGCCGGATACATAGCCGCTTATAGCAATCCTGGAATGGTTGAAGGTATAATAGCCCAATTTGAAGAATCTTACGGCTGGCTCGCTTATGAATCTCATATAAAGATCATGTTGTTCATTTTTCTTAATAATACCATAGCCAGTTTTCTTTCCATGATAATGGGGATCTTCTTAGGGATATGGCCTATCTTTTTTATCCTCTTTAATGGAGTACTTATAGGTGCTATCTGCTTTGGGACTATTGATCAGTTAGGTGTAGCAACAGTACTGTTCGCACTGATACCGCATGGGATCATTGAAATACCTATGATATTGCTCAGTGCAAGTATCGGGCTAAGATTAGGTATACTTCTGGCTCAAAAAATACTTAAGAGAAAAGAAATAAACATTGGGCAAGAAGTTATTAGTGCACTGATTTTCTTTGTTTCTATAGTAGTACCATTATTATTCGTTGCAGCACTCATTGAAACTTATATCACATCATTTATCCTCTATTTTATGACATCTACTTAAACGCCCTTATAGAACGGTTCACGCTTTTCTACTGCTTTATAGAATAGTTCCTTTAATTCACTGGTACTGGCTTGATGTATATCGACAAGATTATCATCTCTTAATAAACATGGTTTCAATTTACCGTCAGCCGTTACTCTGAGGCGGTTACAGTTAGCACAGAATTTTGAATTGTCAATAGGTCTTACCACTTCCACTTCCACACCCTCTATCTGGTATTTTTTTCTGCGGTGCAATTTGCGCTCAACAACTGAAGATGCCCGGGATTGTAATTTATTTTCAATAGTATCCATATCAACTTTCTTCCATTTATAACCGAAATCCATTGGTTCGATCACCTGGAGTATCACGTTCCCATTATATCTTTTTATATAATTGATCATATTATCCAGTTCATCTGATCTCGAACCATTCAACATTACCATATTCAATTTAACAGGTATAAGTCCGGTATTTACGGCTGCATCGATACCATCCAGTACTTTTTGGTGTATATTCTCGCTGCAGCCACATATTCTTGCATAGACCTCCGGGTCAAGTGTATCCAGACTTATATTCACTCTATCCAGTCCGGCTGTCTTAAGTCCGGTAGCCCTTTCGGATAACAGTACACCATTGGTAGTAGCAGAAACATTTTGAAGTGGAGGAAGAGATGATAATACCTCTTCAAAATCTGTTCTTACCAGTGGCTCACCACCTGAGAATTTCACCCGTCTTATACCCAGGCCCTCAGCAACCTTGATGATCTCGACAATCTCTTTTGGGCTTATTTCATTCTCATACCCGTTCTGCCCTTCATTGTGACAGTAGAAGCAGTTAAGATTGCACCTGCTTGTTATAGAGATACGCAGGCTGGATATCTTACGGCCGTAGGGGTCAATGAGCATATTTGATTCCATATCAAGTGGTAGATTGAAAACGGTTATATTAAATGTATTGATTTAATGATTTGACTTACCGTCGAATAATTATTGCACTACCACATTTCAAAAAAATAGATGATGTGTTGCGAAAAGGTGTAGGGAAGAATGTCGGGAAATCAATACAGTCACTGGCCACCATTACAGGGAGATCATCTATACGTATAGGATTGCCTTGATATACTCCATCACTCATTTTTTATCCTCACAAGTTTAACATTATTGATCAATCAAATTTAAGATACGTATAATCATTAATCTGCTTTATTATATCATTTGCTATATTATTTGCCATCTGCGGACTTATCACATGATCGTCTACTGATCCATTGATCATTGAGCGGATATTAGTTATTAGACTTTGCTTATTGAACTCCAGCATATCAAGCACTGAACTTACACTATCCCCTTTAATGATCTTCTTTATCTCCCAGGTGTTCTTTGTTGTTACAACAACATGTGCCTCATGAACTGCCCCGAACAGGTTATGCAGATCACCTATAGCATCCTGGTATGCTCCCAGTAGCAGGACTGCTATATAATAAGGTTGTTTGTCAGGAGCATGTATCTCAAGCAGACCCCTGACATCTTTCATACATACGAATTTATCGATCTCCCCGTCCGAATCACATGTCATATCCAGTATGGTACTGAAACATTGTGGTTTTTCATCAAGCCGTTGAATAGGCATGATAGGGAACAACTGGTCAACAGCCCAGAAATCAGGCATTGACTGGAATAGGGAGAAATTACCAATATATCTTTTTGACATCAACTTATTTATCCGGTCGAATTCTTCAGAATAATCCTTAGTTTGGTGAATAATTTCGAATATTTTTTGGGAGATCTTATAAAATAAAGCTTCTCCTTTAGCTTTATCTTCCAGACTGAGCTGACCAAGATTAAACATACTAATAAGTTCATCTTTATATTCCAGGCTGTCGTGATACGATTCCCGGTAATTATTAATATTTATATCCAAAAAGCATTTGTGGAATTTGTTGATGATAGAAGTGTCATTCTTATTATATCTGATATTATTGCTATGTACAGCGGATATCTCAGATACCAGGTGTGTGACAAGCAAGGAATGAAATACTGCAATAGCTCTCCCACTCTCTGATACAATGGTCGGATGTTCGATCCCTTCTTGTTCGCAAATTTCTTTTACCATGAATACCACATTATTGGTATATTCCTGCATGGAATAATTGGTACTGGAGTCAGCAGATGTCTTGCTCCCTTCATAATCAATACCAAGACCTCCTCCAATATTAAAATACTCAAGATCAGGTGCTATTTGTTTGACTTTTGCATATATCCTGGAAGCTTCTTTGACAGCATCCTGTATCCTTTTAATCTGTGTTATCTGCGAACCGATATGGAAGTGCAGCATCTTCAGATCGCATAGCATATTGTGAGCGGATAATATGTCAATAACGCTAAGTAATTCTTCTGTCGTCAGTCCGAACTTAGCAGATTCACCACCGGAGTCTACCCATTTCCCGCTGCCTTTTGAATATAATCGTAACCTGATACCAAGCTTTGGGTTTACTGATAGTTCTTTTGAATACTTTATAATATCATGGACCTCATCTATCCGGTCGATTACCAGGATAATATTTTTCCTGATAAGAGAAAAGGCAAGTGCGGTCTTGATATAATGTTTATCTTTATAGCCATTACAGATCATCAATGCTTCAGGATCAAGATCAAAGAACAGACTTTCAATAAATTCGGGTTTACTTCCGGCTTCAATTCCGTAGTGATATTTCTTTCCTGCCCTGATGATCTCTTCTACCACATCCTTACGCTGGTTAACCTTTAATGGAAATACACCTCTATAGGTCCCATTATATGCAAATTCGGCAATTGATCTGGTAAAGGATTCATATAATTCATGTATCCTGCTTTCAAGTATTTGTGGAAACCGTAAAAGTACAGGCGTATTGATATTCCTGGTTTTAAGATACTTGATCACCTGTAGTATCTCAATTTCATTTTCACTATTATCAGGTATTACTACCAGGTTACCGTTAGTGTTTATATTAAAGTATCCGTCTCCCCAACTATCTACCATATAGAGTTCTTTTGAGTCCTTGATCTTCCATATGTCAATATTATTGATTTTGTTCTTTTTT
>Ga0255426_10061_pt1 | contig 22084 bp, 19 predicted proteins | sample ANMaggSeSYBR02J9_FD_182666 | JGI IMG/M metagenome (GOLD analysis project Ga0255426, IMG submission 182666) | Sediment cell enrichment communities from methane seep in Santa Monica Basin, California, United Staets - ANME aggregate JGI... | ecosystem: Environmental > Aquatic > Marine > Cold seeps >...
AATGAAACAACAATCTTTTCATGGGAAGAATGGGCGGCAAGAATACAATCTACTATATCAATATTGGAGTCGTTGTATTTTAGAAGCGCTTCGAGGATTTCTGATCTATCGGGATTTACAATGCCGGAAAAATTCAGTATTCCGCTTAACTTTGTTGAAATTTCACTCTTGGGAATCTGATAATATTTTTCCATAACATAGATGCATTCAACAATAACCACATCAAATATCTCGGCCTGCTTTGCCCCTTCTGAGACATCCAGCATAAAAGCATCCGCCTTAGGGCTTAACTCTGCATGATCATCCAATAAATATCTAAGGATGACATTGGTATCAATCAGATAGACCTTCTCCTGCAGTTTCATCAGCGATTTCACCTTGTATTTTCTTTCTTATTTCTTTCAAGGGAACATATTTCTTTGCATATTTTTTCAGACTCCCTGCCAATTGTTCCGATTGCACTCCGGGAACGCCTTTTAGCTTGATCTCGTTGTCTTCAACAAGAAACAAAACCGCGCCATCTTTTTCGATTTTTAATTTTTTTCTAATTGGTTTAGGGATCGTTATTTGACCTTTCTTTGATACTTTTGCATACATTTTATATTTATCCTTCAAATTAATATATTCTTACTTTATAAAATAGTCCATCTTGTAAAATAATACAAGCATTAATGTTTTTAATTTTCAATTATGCATAGATGACAGATTCGTAAAAAATCCTTCGCGAACGACTTCGAGCAATTTCGCCTTCCAGGCCTGTAAACACAAGGCCTTCGTCAAGCCCGCTGTTTAAAAATACGAGTTGGCCTTTGCCAATTAATAACCCCACAAAACCCCACATAAAATTAATTTATCTTGATGCATTTAACATTTATGAATTATTATAAAAATAAATCGATTTGGTATATTTATTTCTTGACATTTGTCTAACAATATAGTTTTACAAAAAAAGTGGGTAAAAGTGGATATCAATGGAGACTTTTGAAAAATGTTCAATTTTGTTCAAGTTCAAGGAAGGCGAAAATTTTAAATGTAGGAATACATTGAGTATTTCGAGGCTTAAAATTTGAGCCTGACGCTGAAATTGGGCAAAAGGGGGCGTTTTGCAAAGGTCTCCGATGGTGATTTATGTTTAGAGGAAGCTCCTTTAATACAATTGATTTAAAGGGACGTATAATAATTCCGGCCAGATTCCGTGATGTCATAAAAGCCGGAGGTGGTGACGGAGTGATAGTTACCAGGCTGGATAAAGCCCTTTTTGCCTATACGTTTGATCAATGGAGCAAGATAGAATCCAGAGTTTTGGCAATGTCTGAAACAAGCGAGTATATGCGCCGCTTCAGAAGAGTATTCATAGGGGGTGCCTCTGATTGTAATTGTGACAAGCAGGGCCGGATCCTGATTCCACCGGTTTTAAGGCAGTATGCGCAATTTGAAAAGGAAATCGTACTTGTGGGGCAGATAGTTCATTTTGAAATATGGTCTAAGGAAAATTACGAGCAGGAAGTAGTGCAGATGGAAGAAGATATGAAAAAGGAGGCTGTCAGCAACGAAATAGCAAAATTAGGGCTTTAACCCATATTTCTCACAAGCTGAGTTTGCTACAGGCGCAAGGCCCAGGCCATGAAGCTGTGGTACTTCACTGCAAATGGCCTGCAACACGGCGGATGCGGTGAGATCGGCTTGCCCGAAGGGTGAACAACTCATAAAGAATTTAATTATAAATACCATCTATAAAGTCTTGTATAGTTCATAAATCAAAGCCACTAATAATTTACAATAATTCAATTAGTTGTACATTATTTTATAAGTTGTTCATGAGAAATTCGGGCTAATTCTATGTCATACAAACACATTCCTGTAATGTTAAGCGAGGTTGTTCATTACCTTAATTGTAAGCCCGGGAAAATCTATGCGGATTGTACGCTTGGCGGTTCAGGTCATGCGAGCGCCATTTTGGAAAAAATTATTCCGGATGGGATTCTGATCGGCATAGATCAGGATATAGATGCAATAAAAAACGCAAAAAAAAAGTTAAAACCATACGAGTTAAACATCCATCTCTTTCATGATAATTTTGTAAATCTTCCGAAAATTCTTTCACAATTAAATATTACTGCTGTAGACGGCATCCTTCTCGATCTTGGAATTTCATTTCATCACCTCGACTCAAGTGGACGGGGTTTTAGCTTCAGAAAAGATGAACCGCTGGATATGCGGATGAACATTGAATCAGATACAACGGCTGAAGAGTTGATAAATACGATGGATGAAAAAAGCCTTGCTGAATTTTTTTTTAAGTATGGAGAGGAACGCTATTCACGTAAAATAGCAAAAAAAATAATTAATGCAAGAAAGCAAAAAAAAATTAAATCCAGCAGGCAACTATCGGAAATCGTATGCAAAGCCGTTTCCGGCAAAGCATCATCCAGGAGAAGGATTCACCCTGCCACTCGAGTGTTTATGGCTGTTAGAATAGCTGTTAACAAAGAGCTGGATATGCTCAATTCATTCATGGAAACCGCTGTTGACTTGTTGAATCCCGAAGGCCGGTTCTGCATATTATCATTTCATTCGCTCGAAGACAGAATTGTTAAAAAAAAAATAAAACTTCTGGAAGGCAAGTGTATATGCCCGCCGGCTCTGCCAAGGTGTGTTTGCAATAAGACAAGAGTTATACGATCTTTGACCAAAAAAGTTTTGCGGCCGACAGAAGAAGAAGTTGCAGCTAATCCAATGGCGAGAAGCGCAAAACTGAGAGCCGTAGAAAAATTGAGAATTGAAAATTGAAAATTGAAAATTGGTGGTACGCCTTCGGCGTGCTCGTTTAAACAATTACAAAACGTTAAGTCGTTTGGGAAACTTTTATTTTATAACAAAAAGACAGAGCGAAGCGATTCCATCAATTATCAATTATCAATTTTAATTATGGCTCGTAAAACCAAAAAAAATGTCCGCAGCACGAGGATAGTGATAATCTGGTTTATCATTATGGCTGTCTTTATTGCAGAGCTTTTAATTTACACGTGGAGCAGAGTGCAGTGCATAAAATCCGGGTATGAAATTTCTAATGAAAATAAAAAAAATCGGAATCTTATAAATCTGCAAAATAACTTAAAGGTTGAGCTTGCGCGCCTGAAATCTCCGGAACGGCTCGCAAAGATAGCAAAAAACCAGCTTGGCCTGAAAACACCAACACCGGAGCAGATAATTATAATTCCATGAAACCAATTGAAAAAAAACACATAAAGTTAAGAACAATTCTGATTGGTTTTATTTTCAGCATTTTTCTATCTGCTATAGGGGCAAGGGCTTTTTATCTTCAGGTTTTTTGCAGTTCATGGCTGTCAAAAAAAGCAGCAAATCAATATGAGAAGTCATTAATATTTCAGGGAAAGCGTGGGACAATTTACGATACAAACCACAGGGAAATGGCCTTGAGCATAGATGTTGCGTCAATTGTGGCATATCCTCCTAATATCGAGGATCCGGCGGCGACGTCCAAGGCTCTTAATAAAACGCTGAAAATTGACCTTAATTCGCTTAAGCAGAGACTCACATCTGACAGATCATTTGTTTGGGTTAAACGTAAGGTTACACCAAAGGAAGTAAAAGATGTAAAAGCCCTTGATCTCAAAGGTATAGATTTTATATCCGAGCACGAACGTTTTTATCCAAACAAAACCCTTGCAGCGCAGATGCTTGGATTTTCAGGCACAGATGGGCATGGCCTTGAAGGAATCGAATACTATTATGATACTTACCTTAAAGGAAGTACTTGTAGTTTTACGGTTTTAAAAGATGCTTTCAAGCGCGGGTTCGACGCTGAAAAGAGTGTAATGCCTGATTGCAGCGGGAATAATCTGATATTAACGATTGATTATAATATCCAGTATTTATCCGAAAGAGCGCTCGAAGAAGCTGCTGTTAAATTTAATGCCGAATCAGGGATGGCGATTGTAATGTCTCCAAAGACCGGAGCCATACTGGCAGTGGCGCACTATCCATTTTTTAATCCAAATTCTTTTGGAGAGTTTGATCAGAATCTGTGGAGAAACAGATCAATAACAGATCCATTTGAGCCCGGCTCAACCATGAAAATTTTCAGCGCATGTGCGGCAATAGAATTTGGAGGATATTCTCCAAATGCCATTTTTTTCTGTGAAAACGGTAAATACCAAATAGGCAAAAACGTTGTCCGCGATACTCATCCTCACGGCTGGCTGTCTCTACAGCAAATTATTAAGTTTTCAAGCAATATCGGCACTATAAAGGTTAGCGAAATGGTAGGGCCGGAACATATTTATAAAACATTCCGCAATTTTGGTTTTGGTGAAAAGACTGGAATAGACTGCCCGGGGGAAACATCGGGCAGCCTGTCCCACTATAATAGATGGTCAAAAATTGATGCCGGCGCAATATCCTTTGGACAGGGAGTTGCCGTTTCCGCCCTGCAACTGATAACTGCGGCTTCAGCTATTGCAAATGACGGGGTACTCATGGCTCCTTATATTGTCCAGGCTATAACGGATCAGAATGGACGTCTTATAAAAAGCTCAAGCCCGCGTATGGTCAGAAGGGTCGTTTCGCTGAAAACAGCCAGAACCGTGAAAAAAATAATGGCTTCTGTAACTACTGAAGGGGGGACAGGTGTGAATGCTGCTTTGGAAGGTTATACTGTCTGCGGGAAGACGGGAACCGCCCAGAAAATTGATGAGAAAGGAACTTACTCAAACGAAAAATACACAGCTTCATTTCTTGGGTTTATTCCTGCCGAGGATCCTGAAATAGCTGTTCTGGTAGTTATTGACGAACCCCAGGGAAAGCATTACGGCAGCATAGTTGCGGCTCCGGCATTCAAAAGAATAGCGCATGAAACTGTAAACTATATGAACATACCGTTAACCGTCGACAATTCATTTGGAAGACTGGTTGACATACGGACCGGCGGAAATGGGGCAAAAGGTTGAAACTTTCTATTTTGCTTGAATCTGTAACGGAAATAAGGCGTGTAAGCATTGTCAAAGAAGGTATGGAGCATCAGCATAGCGCGGGAACATGGCAACATAATAACTTGCCGGATTATGAAATAGGCTCAATCCATTATCGGGCGCAGGAGGTTAAGCCTGATGGTCTTTTTGTCGCCATAAAGGGTTTTAAGGCGGATGGGCATGACTTTATTGATGAAGCTCTGGCAAGAGGTGCATCGGTAATTGTAGCGCAGAAACCTGTTAACAAAGAATCTGTAATTATAGAGGTTGAGAATGCCAGAAAAGCTCTTGCAGCAATTTCCGCAAATTTTTACGGGAATGCTTCAGAAAAATTGTTCATTATAGGGATAACCGGAACAAACGGTAAAACAACAACAGCTTACATAATTGAAAGCATCCTTGCTGAAGCGGGTTTCAAGGTTGGTGTAATAGGAACTATTAATTACCGTTATTCAGGCAGGGTTTTTCCGAACCCAATGACAACGCCGGAATCTTTGGATCTGCAAAGGATATTGGCGGAAATGCATGAAAACGGGGTCACTCACGTTGTTCTGGAAGTGTCATCTCATGCAATTGACCTGCACAGAATTGACTGCTGCCGGGTAGATATTGGTGTGTTCACCAACCTGACCCGGGAACACCTTGATTATCATGGAGATATGGATTCTTACTGGTTTTGCAAAAAAAGGCTTTTTACAGAGCATTTAAAAACCGGTCCCAAAAAGGGCCACATTACGGCTGTAGTAAATTGCGATGATAAGAGAGGAAAAGGACTTTATAATTTACTTTCAGAAGCATCTGATAGTATGCCCGTGATTTCCACAGGCAGCACGGCAGATAAAATGATATGGCCGGATAATATTAAATACAGCCTTACAGGTATTACAGGGAGAATTTCAACAGAAAGGGGGGTATTTGATTTTAAATCACCTCTCGCAGGGGAGCATAATCTTGAGAATATACTCAGCGCAACAGGTGTGGGGATTGCTCTTGGACTTTCTCCGGCTATCATAAAGGCAGGTATAGAAAAGACCGGCCGAATACCGGGCAGACTGGAATTTATACCAAATAAAGCAGGCAAATTTGTGTTTGTTGATTACGCCCATACTCCGGATGCCCTGGAACATGTTCTGTCTTCTTTAAAGTCAATTAAAGATAATGAAATCGGCAGAATTATCTGTGTATTTGGTTGCGGTGGCGATAGAGATAGAGGCAAAAGGCCCCGGATGGGCGAAATAGCCGGCAGGTTTTGCGATCTAACTATAATTACATCGGATAATCCGCGGACAGAAGATCCCATGGAAATAATAAGCCGGATAGTAGAGGGAATAAAACAAACATCTTCAAAGAAATATGACCCAAAGGAGCCGGCAAACGGCATTCAAGAGAAAGGTTATGTTATTGAGCCTGATCGCAGGAAAGCCATAAAGCTGAGCATCACATCAGCCGGTTCGGGAGATATCATACTTATAGCCGGCAAGGGGCATGAAACATATCAATTAATCAAGGGTGAAATTTTTCCCTTTGATGACAGGGAGGAAGCGAGAGAAGCTCTTAAATAAGAAAAAGTGCCTAAAGTGAGCTAAAGTATATTAAAGTGCCTAAAGTCAAGGTATTCTGCCATTTTATATAAAGATTTCTTGAGTCATTAATGCATAGGGAAATGCAACAGTTTCTATTCCTATGTTATCAATTAGCACGCCGAAGGCGTACCATAACTTTAGGCATTTTAGGCACTTTAATATACTTTAGGCACTTTTTACTCATCTATCATACCGAATTCATTAGGCATAAAATGGAAATTCCTATACTATTTAAGTAAAAAACTACAATGGAAAACGAACCAAAAATACCCTGGACTACTGCTGAAATCCTTGAGGCAACAAAGGGAGACCTTTTGTGCGGGGATGTCAAACATGTTTTTGAGGGAGTATCTATTGATTCACGCACAATATCTGTGAATGAACTTTTTATTGCGATCAAGGGAAATGTTCATGATGGTCATGATTTTGCATCTGATGTGATGACCGGTGGCGTGAGAGGTCTTATTATAAGTAAAGATGATGCCGGTACGGATTGGCAGGATAAGGGTATTGTTTGTGTGGCAGTGAGCGATACTACGAAAGCTCTGGGCGATCTTGCTTCTTTTAACCGCAGGCGGACCCATGTTTCGGTTGTAGCGATAACTGGTTCAAACGGCAAAACTACAACCAAAGAAATGACTGCTTCCGTTGTTTCAACGCGTTATAAAACTTTATCGACCAAAGGAAATTTCAACAATGAAATAGGGCTTCCGCTAACGCTCCTGGATCTTAAAAACAGCCACCAGTGGGCTGTGCTTGAGCTTGGGACGAACAGACCCGGAGAGATAGACAGGCTGGGTGAAATTTGTATTCCTGATATTGGCGTAATTACAAACATAGGCTTTGCTCACCTTGAGGGGCTGGGCTCAATTGAAGGGGTAATGAATGCCAAAGGAGAGCTTCTAAAAAGAATAAAGCCGGAGGGAACAGCGGTTCTTAATGCAGATGATTCAAGAGTTTTATGTTTATCAACAAAGACCTCAAGAAAAGTGCTTTATTTCGGTTTATCAGAAGATGCCCGTATTAAAGCGCTGGATGTCAATGAAACGACAACCGGGATTTCTTTTACTCTGGTGCTGCCGGAAGAAAAAATTCCAATAAAACTCAGAGCGCATGGCGGATTCATGGTATCAAACGCCCTTGCTGCAGCGTCTGTTGGATATATTATTGGTTTGTCTTCAGAGGAGATAAAAGCCGGCTTAGAATATTTTCAGCCGGTTAAGGGCAGGATAAATATCTTTGATATCAGGGGAGTGCACATAATTGACGACACATACAATGCAAATCCTGATTCAATGGAAGCTGCAATCAGGATTCTCAGTTCATTAAAAGGCAACAGCAGGGGTATTCTTGTTGCCGGCGATATGCTTGAGCTGGGAGAACACGCAGAATCCATGCACAGAAAGATAGGCGCTCTGTCTGCCAGATCAAATATTGCAAGGCTTTACATTACAGGTGAGTTCGCAAAAGCTGTTGCAAACGGTGCCCGCAAAGAAGATAAAAATTCGATGGATATATTTATTGGAGCAAGAGAAGAGATTCTTGAAGATTTAAAGAAATCACTTTTGCCGGGAGACTGGGTTCTTGTAAAGGGCTCAAGGGTAATGGGCATGGAGAAAATCGTTGAGGGGTTGAGGATCTAACATATTATGCTTTACCATCTGCTATATCCGCTTCATACGACGATATCGGCTTTTAATGTATTCCGCTACATTACATTCAGGACTATCTATGCCAGTCTTACAGCTTTTTTTATCTGTTTTTTCTTAGGGCCGTGGGTTATCAGAAAGCTCAACGAGATGCAGATCGGACAGCATATAAGAAAAGACGGCCCGCAGTCACATTTTGATAAAGCCGGAACGCCTACTATGGGTGGAATCCTGATTATATTTTCGATTACTGTCTCTGCACTTCTCTGGATGAATTTGACAAACTATTATGTGTGGATAGCTCTTTTGGTAACGATTGGCTTTGGCACTATCGGCTTTATAGACGACTATCTCATGCAGATCAAAAAGCGGAGCAAGGGACTCAGCGTTAAAAGCAAGTTTTGTCTTCAGATATTACTCGCATTGTTAATTGGATTTCTTGTTTATATGTGTCCCGATTTTTCAACACGAGTAACTGTCCCGTTTTTTAAAAATATTTCGCCTGATCTGGGCTGGGGATATATATTTTTTGCGGCGTTTGTAATTGTTGCAACATCAAATGCCGTCAACCTCACAGACGGCCTTGACGGCCTTGCTATTGGCCCAGTGATTGTAGTTGCTGCCACATACATGCTTTTTGCTTATGTGGCAGGGCATTCTAAAATAGCTGATTATCTTCAGATCAACTATGTTGCCGAAGGCGGTGAAATAGCAATTTTTTGCGGAATTCTGGCCGGCGCAGGCATGGGTTTTCTATGGTTTAACGCATACCCTGCTCAAATTTTTATGGGTGATGTTGGATCCCTTTCACTTGGCGGCGCCATAGGCACAGTTGCTGTGATTACAAAACAGGAGATACTGCTGGTAATTGTCGGGGGCCTTTTTGTTATAGAAACACTTTCCGTGATTTTTCAGGTAAGTTTTTTTAAGATGACAAACGGCCGAAGAATTTTCAAAATGGCGCCGCTTCACCATCATTTTGAATTAAAAGGATGGCCGGAGCCAAAGGTTATAGTACGATTCTGGATAATTGCCATAGCGCTTGCACTTATTTCAATGAGTACACTGAAATTAAGATAAAAGGTAGCCGTTCACGGCTTGAAACTTGAAATTGGAAAGTAGAAATTTGGGAGAGATAAAATAGAAATTGGAAATTGGGAAGAACAGTACAAAAGCATGAAGGCCAAATTTTCTAATTTCCATTTTCTAATTTCCAATTTCAACGTTCCGTGAACCCTTTATATTATGAAGCTTAAAAATAAAAATATCCTCGTAGTCGGTCTTGGCGTTACAGGCGTTGCAACTGCTCGATTTCTAATAAACAGGGGAGCATCAGTAACTGTCAGTGACCAGAAGAAAGAACTGGAGGCAGGCTCTGAAGAGCCGTTAATCCGCGAGCCCGGAATAAGAATGGAATTAGGGCCACATAGAATCGAAACTTTTGAAAGAGCCGATCTTATTGTAGTCAGCCCCGGAGTTCCTCATACGATTCTGCCGATAAGAAGAGCAAAGGAACAAGGGATTCCAGTAATAGGTGAAATTGAGCTTGCATCAAGATTTATAACAGAACCAATTGTTGCTGTAACCGGCACTAATGGCAAAACCACTACAACAACTCTTTTAGGCAAAATGCTTGAAGATTCCGGTTTTAAAGTATTTGTGGGCGGAAATATAGGCAAGCCTCTGATTGCATATGCCGACAGAGAGGAAAAGGCTGAAATTGTTGTTGTAGAAGTAAGCAGTTTTCAACTGGATACCATAGATACTTTCCGAGCCAACGTGGCGGTTTTGCTGAATATTACCGAAGATCATATGGATCGTTATCCTGATCTGGATGCTTATACAAAGTCCAAGGCCCGGATTTTTAAGAACCAGCAATATAACGATACAGCGGTGTTAAATGGTTCTGATCCTGTTGTGCGTTCTTTGAGCAGAGGTATCCTGAGCAGAAAAGTTTTTTTCAGTTCAAAAGAAGAAGGTGTGGCAATAAGCGATGAAAGCATAATTTCTCAGGAAAACATGTCTCAGCTCCTATCAGACCTTAAACTTCCTGGCAAACACAACATGGAGAATGCTGCAGCGGCAAGTCTTGCGGCACTAACTGCCGGAGGAACTTTTGAAGGAGTACGAACGTCATTGAGAAAATTTAAAGGGCTTCCCCACAGGCTTGAATATATTGATACTCTGAATGGTGTCGACTTTTTTGACGATTCAAAGGCTACAAATGTTGATTCAGTGGCAAAAGCGCTTGAAACTTTTGAAAGACCCGTAGTCCTGATTATGGGCGGCCGAAATAAGGGGAGTAAATTTCATACTTTGAGAGATTTAATAGGTAGGCACACAAAAAAGCTGATAGTTATTGGAGAAGCAAAAGAGGATATTAAGGCTGAACTTGGGGATATTAAGCCTGTTGAGACTGCGACTAGCATGGAGGACGCAGTTTTTATGGCATATAATGCTGCAAAACCGGGTGATATTGTACTCTTGTCGCCGGCCTGCGCCAGCTTTGACATGTATAACAGCTATGCGCAAAGGGGAGAAGATTTTTGCAAAGCTGTTGCAAAACAAAAAATATGACAAAACAACTGCCTAAAAATAATCCGCAATCAGGATACGATATCAAACTCCTTTTCCCTGTCCTTTTTCTGGTTGGGATAGGCATTGTAATGGTTTACAGCTCAAGTTCAGCCCTGGCGCTTAAAGAATTTGGAATTGATTACTATTTTTTTAAGAAACAGACGTTTTTTTCACTATTAGGAATTCTTGCCCTGGTTAGTTGCAGGCATATTCCGTTAGAACTTTTTCGTTCTTTGGCATATCCGTTTCTATTTTTAGCGTTTTTATTCCTGATTGCTGTTAAGTTTTCCGGACTGGGTATAACTGCCGGGGGCTCCACACGATGGTTACGGCTGGGCTTTTTTACATTCCAGCCATCTGAGTTTGCGCGTTTTTCTCTTGTGTTATATCTGGCGTACTCCATGAGTAAAAAACTGGATAAACTTAAAGATTTTTCAATTGGTTTTTTGCCTCACCTTATGGTTTTCGTTATATTCGCAATACTGATATTTCTGCAACCGGATTTTGGTTCGGTAATTATCTTCGGGGCAGTTACATGGATTATGCTTTTTGTCGGAGGTGTTCGGATTTTACATCTTTTAACACCACTGCTGATATTTCTGCCCGCTTTATACATATTTATGATCAATGCCCCTTACAGGTTAAAACGAATTATGAGTTTCTGGGATCCATGGAAATATCCGACCGATGAAGGATACCAGATGATACATTCCTTTATGGCTTTCGGTACCGGGGGTATATGGGGAACAGGAATAGGAAAAGGTTATCAGAAGCTTTTCTACCTTCCCGAACCACATACTGATTTTATTTTTTCAGTTATTGGCGAAGAGCTTGGGCTTTTTGGCGTTCTTGTAATTTTATTGCTCTATTTTGTGATCCTGTGGAGGGGAATAAGCATAGCAATAAATGCTGATGAGCCTTTTGGATCATTTATGGCTATTGGTTTGACAATCGCAATCGGGCTTCAGGTTTGCATTAATATGGGAGTTGCCCTGGGCCTTTTACCAACCAAGGGGCTTACCCTGCCGTTCTTGAGTTATGGGGGGACTTCTCTTTTAATCAATATGGCATCAATAGGAGTATTGATGAATATAGGAGCATCTGCCAATGCGCTTAAAACCAGGCGAGTCAAAAAAAAGAGCGCATAGAGCAAATAGCAACGGAAAGCGCATTGTAATTGCGGGTGGCGGCACAGGCGGGCATCTATTTCCCGGCATAGCCATTGCCGAGGCTTTTATTAAGCGCAATCCTGAGAATAGAGTCATTTTTATAAGTACGGGCAAGCCATTTGAAGTATCTGTTTTAGAAGAAAAAAAATTTTCATTTAAAACCATAACAGTAGAAGGAATAAAAGGTCGGGGGATAGTTAATCAGATCATATCGGTTTCAAAAATACCAAAGGGATTATTTGAGTCCATGCTTATCCTTAAAGACTTCAGGCCAAATCTAATTGTTGGAGTTGGAAGCTATTCTTCAGGGCCTGTGGTACTTGGGGCATGGCTTCTTGGAATTAAAATTGTTCTGCATGAACAGAACATATTGCCGGGCATTACAAACCGTATTTTGTCGTATCTCGCTGACCGTATTTATATTTCTTTTAAAGATACTCTGGCTGATTTTGATTCCAAAAAGGTTTGTTTTACAGGCAATCCTGTAAGGAACGAAATTCTTTGTTTTGCAATGGAGAAATCCGAAATTTCCGGTTCCGTTCAAGGTAAACTTTTTACAATTCTCGTAATCGGAGGCAGCCAGGGGGCTCACAGCATCAATATAGCAGTAATGGATGCTCTGAAATTCTTAAAAGAGAAAGACAGCTTTTTTTTCATACATCAGACAGGGGCTGCTGATGAAGAAAAGGTAAAGAACGCTTACAAAAAAGATGGCATCTCCAGTAGCGTTAAATCATTTTTCAATAATATGGGGCGGCAATACAAAAATGCCGATCTAATTATATGCAGAGCCGGTGCTACTACCGTGGCAGAATTAACAGCTATTGGTAAAGGTGCGCTGTTAATACCATACCCTTTTGCAGCAGACGACCACCAGGTTTTAAATGCAAAAACACTGTCAGATGCAGGCGCTGCGGAAATAATTCTTCAAAAGGAACTCAGCGGCAGGTCACTTGCGAGGAAAATCGAGCACTATGCATCAAATTACAAGGCTATTAGTAATATGGCTTTAAAGGCAAAGAAGCTTGGCAGGCCGGATGCAGCAGAGGCCATTGTTGATGATTGTTATAGACTTTCAGATAAATAATTTCACTGTGTTATCAGTCGTCGACGTATAACTAATACGCCTTTCTCCTTCTGGCCTTGTGAAATTAATTATCTGAAAGTCTATATAAATTAATGAAGATCAAGGCAGCCAACCGTGAACCTTGAACTTTGAACCTGACAACCTGAGTAGTTATAGATCATGTATCTTAAAAAATACCACATACACTTTGTAGGAATCGGCGGAATAGGAATGAGCGGTATAGCCGAGCTCCTTCTTAATCTCGGCTATAAGGTATCGGGCTCTGACATAAGGTCATCAGACATTACAAGGCGCTTGAAAAGGCTTGGCGGTATAATATTTAAAGGGCATTCCCCGGAGCAGGTCAGCGGAGCTGATGTTGTTGTGACATCATCTGCAATCGGGGCGGATAATCCGGAGGTCGTTGCTGCAAGAAAAGTCTCAATTCCTCTAATACCAAGAGCGGAAATGCTGGCTGAACTTATGCGGTTAAAGTACAGCGTGGCTGTGGCCGGTGCGCATGGGAAAACTTCAACAACTTCAATAATTGCTTCGGTCCTGAGTAAAGGAGGGCTTGATCCTACAGTGGTTATCGGTGGTAAACTTAAAGGCATAGACTCAAATGCGCTGCTTGGCAGAGGTGACTTTATAGTAGCTGAAGCTGATGAAAGTGATGGGTCTTTCCTTAAAATGTCGCCTACTATAGCGGTAGTAACCAATATAGACAGAGAGCATCTCGATTTTTATAAAGACTTAACTTCCATAAAAAAAGTCTTCTTAAGTTTCATTGACAGAATACCTTTCTATGGTCTTGCCGTGCTTTGCCTTGATAATGAGCCGATACAGGAGCTTATCCCGATGATTAAGAAACGCTTTACTACCTATGGGATGAGCACCCAGGCTGACTTTCATGCAAGAGACATTGTGTTCAGCAATCAGAAAAGCAGGTTTGATATCTATCATATGGGCGATATGCTTGGAAGCATAACTTTAAATCTTCCCGGTACCCACAATGTCTATAACTCTTTGGCAAGTATTGCTGTTGGAATTGAGCTGGATATTCCCTTTGATATTATCAAGAACGCCCTGGAAACTCTTGAAGGTGTTCAGCGAAGGCTTGAGGTCAAAGGAGAAAAAAGGGGTATCACGGTTATTGACGATTACGGGCATCACCCAACAGAAATTAAAGCTACCCTGAGAGCTGTAAGAGAAAGCTGGCCGGACAGGCGTATAATTGCAGTTTTTCAGCCGCACCGCTATACCAGAACAAAAGCGCTCTTTAATGAGTTTACGCGCTCATTCTACCAGTCGGATCTGCTTGTAGTTCTTCCAATTTATCCTGCTGGCGAAGAAAAGATAGAGGGCGTAGATGGCTGTACCCTCAGTGAGGGCATCAGGACGCACGGCCATAAAAAAGCTGTGTTCAAAGAAAGTTTCAAAGAGGCTGTTTTACATTTAAATGAAATATTAGAAGAGCGAGATATACTGCTAACTTTAGGTGCAGGAGATGTATGGAAAGTCGGGGAAGAGGTACTGGAAGAACTGAAAAGTGAAAAGTGAAAATTTGTTGAATCGCTTCGCTCTCTTTTTTTTAAAAAAATTGATAGAATTCCTTCAATATTCACTTTTCAATATTCACTTTTCAATGACTCATGCTTGATTCTGATTCAAAAATATGGCTTGAAAGCCGGTTTAAAAACAGCGTCAGATTTGATGAATCTATGTCGAAGCACACATCTTTGCGGGTGGGAGGTGCGGCCGACGCTTTTGTCATGCCTGAAAAGCCTGAAGAACTTGTGGAGCTTATCAAGTGGTGCCGGCAGAAGGATATTCCTTGTCTTGTTTTCGGAGACGGGACAAATCTTCTTGTAAAAGACAGCGGCATACGCGGAATTGTAATTGTGCTTACAAAATGTCTAAAGACCATTACCAAAAGAGATGTGGGAAGAGATGGCATCATTGTTACCGCCCTGGCTGGGGCAAGGATGCAGTCTCTTTGCTCTTTTGCCGTCAAGAATGGCCTCAAAGGGATGAATTTTGCCATTGGCATTCCCGGCACGGTGGGTGGAGGCATAATGATGAATGCCGGAACCGCCCATGGATCAATAAAAAACGTTCTTGATTCCATAAAAATTTTGCTGCCTGACGGCCATACTAAAATAATCATGAAAGAAAATCTGGACTTTGAATACAGGAAACTGTCTCTGAAAAATGAAGTAAAAGAAGGTAATCAAGGGCAGCCCATTATAATGGGAGGTTGCTTTTGTCTGCATCCTTCAGACCCACAGAAACTTAAAAAAAATGCTGAAGAAATTTTGAAAGCAAGAAAAGAAAGGCAGCCATCCGGTTCCCCAGGTGCCGGGTGCTTTTTTAAAAACCCTTTGTCCGGAAAAACAGCGGGAGAGCTTATTGATCTGGCCGGACTTAAAGGCAAGTCAATAGGTGGAGCAGAAATTTCATTAAAACATGCCAATTTTATTATTAACAGGGACAGAGCATCAGCCTCAGATATACTGGCCATTATAGAGCTTGTTCAGGAAACGGTGTCAAAAAGGTTCAACATTAACCTGGAGCCGGAGATAAAAATTGTTGGGCAATAAGCATATAAGGAAAAACCATTACAAGGGCACATCAACTAAAAAACGTGTCAAAATATTACAGCGCTTTATTGTCTGTTTTGAGATAGCAACCGTAGCCGCCATTTTAACTGTAATGAGCTTTGTTTTTATTCTGGCTCACGATTTCATTACACAATGTGACTATTTCAAGACTGATAACATAGTTGTTAGGGGAGCGCATAGGCTTTCAAAACAGCAGATCCTTGAACAGGCAAATATAAATAAAAGAATAAATATTCTTTCCGTCAATCTTTCAATAATAAGAAACAGATTGCTGGCGCATTCGTGGATAGCTGAGGCTGAGGTCAGGAGAGAGCTGCCCGATATAATAACTATTAGAATTAAGGAGCATGAACCGTTTGCCATTTTAGATCTTGGTCGCAGGTTCCTGATAAACGTTAATGGAGAAGTGTTTAAAGAATGGACTGCATCGGATCCTGATGTTCTGCCGATTGTCAGCGGACTTCAATTTTCAGACCTGAATGTTTCCGGTGAGCCGCGCAGCACATCTTTTAATGCAGTAATGGAGGTTTTACGCCTTGGCCTGGAGCCTGACAGCATTCTTCCAAACGGGAGAATAAGAAAAATCCGGGTGGACGGACAAACAGGTCTTACCCTGTATGCATTTGATAGAGCAGGAGTAATAAAGCTGGGCTATCATAATTATCCAGACAAGTATGAAAGGCTTGAAAGCGTGCTTTTTTATCTAAAGAAAAAGGAAGGTTTTCCGGATTTCAATTCTATCGATTTAAATCACGTGGATCGCATTGTTGTGAAGCTTGTGAAGGATGAATCATCTGCCGGGGATCATAAGGAGGTTTGACATGCAGGGAAAGGAAGAAATTGTTGTGGGCCTTGATATTGGAACCACCAAAATCTGTGCTGTTGTTGGTGAAATATCCGGCGCTGAAATCAATATAGTCGGTATAGGCACCCACCCTTCAATCGGGCTTCGTAAGGGAGTGGTGGTGAATATTGAATCAACCGTAGAATCTATAAAAAAAGCGGTTGAGGAAGCGGAGCTTATGGCCGGCTGCGAAATCTCATCGGTTTATGCTGGAATTGCAGGAGGGCATATAACCGGCTTCAACAGCCGCGGAATTGTGGCGGTAAAAGGCTCTGAAATAACTGAACTTGACGTTGAGCGAGTAATCGATGCAGCAAGAGCTGTAGCAATCCCAATGGACAGGGAAGTAATACATGTGATTCCCCAGGAATTCATTGTTGATGATGAAGCAGGTATTCAAAATCCTGTTGGTATGGCAGGGGTAAGGCTGGAGGCGAAAATTCATATTGTGACCGGAGCTGTAACGTCGGCTCACAACATTGTCAAGTGTGCAAACCGTTCCGGCCTTGATGTCTGTGATATTGTTCTGGAATCTCTCGCTTCCGGCGAAGCCGTGCTGACCGAAGAAGAAAAGGAGCTGGGTGCGGGTTTGATTGACCTCGGTGGAGGGACAAGCGATCTGGCTATATTTTGCAACAAAAATATAAGACATACATTCGTGCTTGCATTAGGGGGTAACAACCTGACAAATGACCTGGCAATTGGACTGCACGCACCGCTTGGAGAAGCGGAGAAAATAAAGAAAAAGTATGGAACTTGCGTTGCCAAAAATATCAGCAGCGAAGAAACTATCGAGGTTCCGGGCTTGGGAGGGCGAAAGCCCAGAAAGCTTCCCAGACAAATTCTTGGTGAAATTTTGGAACCCCGTATGGAGGAAATCTTCACACTGATAAATAGAGAAATTTTTAGAGCGGGGATGGAGAAATTAATTTCGTCAGGCATTATTTTGACAGGCGGTTCAGCGCTTTTGAGTGATGCGACGGAGGTTGCGGAATCAGTTTTTAATTTCCCAACCCGGCTGGGTAGGCCTATGGGAATCAGTGGTCTGGTCGATGTGGTAAATAACCCCATGTATGCTACCGGCGTTGGGCTGGTTATATACGGTGCCAAAAACCAGACCGCTAAGAAATTCAGAATTCGCGATAAAAACATTTTCAACCGTGTAACAACAAGGATGAGGAAATGGTTCAAGGATGTAATTTAGGTTTAATTGTCGATTAGTATGGGAATCAACCTTTCAGATTAATTATTATTTGGAACCTAAGTTGAGCTTTTTTTTTGCGAAAAATTGCTCAAGAGTAAGTGTAAGAAAGGGGGGGCTATGTTTACTTATGTAGATAATGATAAAGCTGCGAAGATCAAGGTTATTGGGGTAGGTGGTGCAGGCGGAAATGCAATAAACAATATGATTGAGTCCAATCTGCAGGGGGTTAAGTTTATTGCGGCAAACACGGATGCTCAGGCACTTGAGAATTCAAAGGCACAGCTCAAGCTGCAGATTGGAGAAAGGCTTACAGAAGGACTTGGCGCTGGTGCTGATCCTAAAGTCGGGAGAGAAGCCGCGCTTGAAAGTAAGGAAGCAATAAAAAGCGCTCTTGAAGAAAGCCACATGGTTTTTATTACCGCTGGATTCGGCGGTGGTTCCGGCACGGGAGCCGCACCGGTTATAGCGGAAATTTGTAAAGAAATTAAAGCGCTGACAGTTGCAGTAGTGACAAAGCCTTTTTCATTTGAAGGAAAGAAAAGGGCAAAACAGGCGGAAGAAGGCATTGCTGCATTAAAAGAGGTTGCCGACACAGTAATTATAATACCCAACGACAGATTAAGAGGAATTGCTTCCAAAAATGCAAGGATGGTTGATATGTTTAAGAAAGCAGATGAAATTCTTCTTCATTCCGTCAAGGGAATTACCGATCTTATTATGATGCCGGGTCTGGTCAATCTTGATTTTGCGGATGTTAGAACAACAATGTTAAGGGCAGGCATGGCCATAATGGGTACAGGTATAGCGAGTGGTGCCAGCCGGGCAAAAGAAGCTGCTGAAAGGGCTATATCCCATCCATTGCTTGAAGATATCTCCATTGCAGGCGCAAAAGGTGTATTAATGAACTTAACAAGTACTAGTGAGTTAACAATGGAGGAGATGACGGAAGCTTCCGATAGGATATATGAAGAGGTGGGTGAGGATGCCGATATTATCTGGGGAACTGTGGTTGATGAGTCTCTTGGTGATGAGATGAGAGTCACCGTTATTGCAACAGGGATAGGTGCGGGGCATGAATCATCAATGCCTAAAAATTACAAAAATAAGTACATGGAACATGAACTCAGGGGAAAAATAAGAGATATTACTCCTGATGATATGAGGAATGCATTTGACTTTGATGAGCCGACTTTTATCCGTCAAAAGGAAGCGGTAGGTGAATCAACTGGAGCTACTTACAGAGGATACAAGGGAATAGTAATTGACAACAATGATCTTGAGATTCCTACCTTTTTAAGAAGAAAGGCAGACTGAATTATAAGGTTAAAGGTTGAAGGTTGAAGACCGAAGGCCGTCAGGGAGTATCAGCTTTCAGCTTATCCACCTATAAATAGTTACTTTTTAGAAGCACAGTATTGAACACATGGTATCGAAAACCGACAAGTCAAATAAAAAATACGCTGAATCGGAAATCGGTACAATCAGGAAAGGTTGTAGAGAATGTATTCGAATAGCCCTTGTATATCCCAACAAATATCATGTTGGGATGTCCAGTCTTGGTTTCCAGACAGTATATCATTTATTAAACAATATTGAGGATGTTGCATGTGAAAGATCTTTTCTGCCCGATGAAAACAGTTCGCCCGGGGCCGGAATAACTACTATAGAATCAGGGAGGCCGATTTCTGATTTTGACATTATTGCTTTTTCAATTTCATTTGAGAATGACTACCCCAACATTCTAACCATTCTAGATAAAGCAGATATCCCCTTGCATTCAAACGATAGAGGAACCCCCCATCCCCTTGTTATTGCAGGGGGAGTTGCCTGCTTTTTAAACCCGGAACCTATTTCATCATTTATCGATTGTTTTTTGATCGGGGAGGCCGAATTGATGCTTCCCCAATTTATTGGCTGTTTTGATGCTAATACAAGCAGAAGATCTCTTTTAAAAAATATAGTGCACAAAGTACCCGGTACTTACGTTCCTGCATTTTACGAAACAACCTATAATAAAGATGGAACAATTCGCTCCTTTGAACCATTATTTGATGTTCCTGTCAATATCAGGCGGACGTATATAAAAGACCTTTCCCAGGTGTCAACCTGCAGCAGTATAATAACCCCGCATACTACCTTTGATAATACATTTTTGATAGAAACAGGCAGGGGCTGTCCCCATGGTTGCCGCTTCTGCAGTGCCGGATATATTTACAGGCCTCCGAGATTCAGGCCTTTCCATGTTATTGCAAAATGTCTGGACCAGGGAGTTTTGCTTACCGATAAAATCGGTCTTGTAGGAGCTGCGGTATCGGATTTTCCCAGTATAAAAGAACTTTACGATTATGTTGATAATAAGAATATTAGAATATCGTTCAGCTCTCTCAGGGCTGACTCACTTTGCCCGGAGCTTATATCTTTACTGAGGCAAAGCAAAGTAAAAACAGCTACAATTGCTCCTGATGCAGGATCTGAACGTATGCGCAAAGTAATCAACAAAGGCATTACAGAAGATGAAATACTTAATGCCGCTGAGGCCCTTGTGTCTGGCGGTATTCCAAACCTGAAGCTCTATTTCATGATTGGTCTTCCAACAGAAACAATGGATGATGTAGAAGCCGTCATAGAACTGTGCAAAAAAATAAAACAGCAATTCCTCGAATCAAGCAGGATTAAAAAGCGAATAGGAGGAATAACTGTAACCGTTAATTCTTTTGTCCCAAAGCCTTTTACACCTTTTCAGTGGGTTGCAATGGATGATGAACGTACTTTGAAAAAGAAAATAAAGATGATAAAGCATGGTTTGAAAAGAGTTGCAAATGTCCGTGTTCATGCGGATATCCCACGCTGGGCTTATATCCAGGCAATATTTTCACGCGGTGACCGCAAGGTTTCAGAAATTCTGACTTTAGCTAATAAAAATCATGGAAACTGGGCGCAAACGCTTAAAGAAACACCGATAAATCCGGATTTTTACGTACTGAGAGAGCGATCTCTGGATGAATTGCTTCCCTGGGACTTTATAGATCATGGTGTAAAAAAGTCTTTTCTAAAACAGGAATATAAGAAAGCCCTGGATGGTAAAAAGACCGCACCATGCCCTATGAAATCATGCAATGTCTGCGGGGTCTGTAATTCAACCTTGAATATTTGAGAGAAACCGTTGTCAGGTTATCTTACATCTCTTGATATCCATACAATTTTTCCGATGATGCGAACGCTGTTCATCTCATTCTGACTCAGGTAAACAGGTTCATAATCTTTATTGTCGCTCATGAGAACCAGTTTGCCAGGATGCTTTTCTATTCTTTTAACCATGATTGTATCGTCAATTCCAACGGCATATATTGCTCCCGCCAGTATATCCTTTTCTGATGTATCAATAAGAACCGTATCTCCATCTTTCAGTTCTGGCTCCATGCTATTTCCGTAAATATCGATAAGAATCATGTGTGAAGGTGACCCCTTACGCTTGAGCCAGTCTGTCCTGAACATCCAGTAATCACGGATGTTTTCATCGACTTCAAAAGATCCGTCACCAGCGCAGAGCCTGGCTTTTACATGCGGGGCGCTTTTATACTCCGGAACAATAACACTTCCATCCCTTTCCGCGATAAACATCTTTCCTTTGCCGGTCTCAATCCAGTCCGGGTTTATGCCATATTTCCTGTAAAGGTCCAATATCCACTTGTCAGGAACAGTCCCTTTGTTTTTGGCCTGTGTAATCCCGGCTCTGTTGATCCCAAGGAGTATTGCAAGCCTGTTCTGGGATGATATTTTAAGCGCTTCAAAAGTACGTCTGATAAATATGTCAAATTTCATGATTAATTTTTTCTTTTTGTAAGTATATACTGTAAACGGTCAAAATCTGAGCTTTTTTATTATGTTTTTTCACCACGAAGCTCACGAAGAACACAAAGAAATTATAAAAATCATTAATTCTAATCTTCGTGTCCTTCGTGGTTTAATTTTTCCTTATAATCCTGACCGTTTCAAAAAGCGCAGTTTATAGCCTTGCAAAGTATAGTCGGCAATTTTTTTAGGTCTTTTGGCTCTTTGCATATTCCCGAAGTCCCCCAAATTCCTATTCAATATCAGTTTATAAAGAAAAACAACAGCGTTGAGCGCTTGATTCTGGGTACTTGCGGCAACATTTCTCTTTACTGCAAGGTATGGATATGTATTGCGAAATCTCTCTCTCCCATATCCATGGGATGTTTTTTGCCATTAAACAGTATGAATTTCCTGATCCAGTTTGTATACGCCTGTTCTGTCCGAATCGAATAATGCTTCTTCCTTATTACGTGACGTACCTGATCCAACAGTTTCATCTTTAACTCCATTTTATCATAAATAATCAATTGCCTTTAAATATTGACA
>Ga0255426_10062_pt1 | contig 22017 bp, 19 predicted proteins | sample ANMaggSeSYBR02J9_FD_182666 | JGI IMG/M metagenome (GOLD analysis project Ga0255426, IMG submission 182666) | Sediment cell enrichment communities from methane seep in Santa Monica Basin, California, United Staets - ANME aggregate JGI... | ecosystem: Environmental > Aquatic > Marine > Cold seeps >...
ACCAGAGTAACTCCGGCACCTGTATCTGGAATTTGTGTTACCTGTGTTGATGGTTGTGAAGGCCCATGTGAAATTGGTCGATCTGCTTTAAAAGGTAGAGAGGTACTTTATCCGATGCCTTTTGGTCAAATTACAGCCGGATCTGAAAAAGATTATCCGGTAGATTTTTCGCATTTTAATATTCAGGGAACCGCTGTTGGCGCGGTTGGAATTGAAGCTGATTCAGATAAAGCTACATTTCCTGCAGTAGATACTGCAACAACTGTGGGAGCAGACAATAGCATAAAACTTAAGTTTCCTGTATTTACCGGTGCTGTAGGATCAACCGACATCGCCCGTATAAACTGGGATGATGTGGCTGTTGGCGCTGCCATTTCCGGGGTTTTAGTTGTTGTTGGAGAAAATGTTTGTGGAATGGATCCTAAAGCCGAATTTTCAAACGGCAAGATTTCCAGGTCTCCGGAAATGGAACGTCGGGTAGATTCTTTTAGGAAATGGTATGATGGTCATGGCGGTATCATTATTCAGGCTAATGTTGAAGATACTAAATTAGGTGTGCCTGAGTATGTTATTGAAAAGTTAGGCATTGAAATATTTGAATTAAAATGGGGGCAGGGCGCAAAAGATATCGGTGGTGAAGTTAAGTTGCCGTCAATTGAGAGAGCTCTGGAACTGAAGGAGAGAGGTTATATAGTTCTCCCGGATCCAACTAACCCTGCGGTTCAGGAGGCTTTTAAGGCAGGTGGTATAACTGAATTCGAGCGTCATTCACGCCTTGGCATGGTTGATGAAGATAATTTTTATAAATCAGCAGAGAAGCTTCGTTCTGTAGGTGCAAAATATGTAACTTTGAAAACCGGTGCATATCGCCCGGCAGATCTGGCTCGGGCAATTAAATACGCATCTAATGCGAAAATTGATCTTTTGACTATAGATGGAGCCGGTGGTGGAACAGGAATGAGCCCATGGCGTATGATGAATGAATGGGGTATCCCCACGGTACAGCTTGAATGTTTGACTTATCAGATGTGCCGGCGTTTGGCATCCAAGGGAGCCTATATTCCGCCTATAGCTATTGCAGGCGGGCTATCTCTTGAAGATCATATTTTTAAAGCAATTGCTTTGGGAGCACCTTATGTAAAAGCTATATGCCTTGGTCGCGCTATTCTCACTGCCGCTATGGTTGGTAAGACTCATGGAAAATTAATGGCTGAGAAAATGGAGCTTGAAGGTGAAGATATAGAAGAAGGCTATCTTCGTTTATTTGCTGTTGGTGCAGAGCTCAGGGAGAAATATGGAAAAGATTTCAGCAAGCTTCCTGCCGGGGCAATTGGTCTTTATTCTTATATAGACAGGCTTAAACAAGGACTTCAGCAATTTATGGCCGGTGCAAGAAAGTTTGCTCTAAAACATATAGATCGTAATGATCTTGTTGCTTTAACAAAAGATTCTGCTGAAATTTCAGGAATTCCATATGTTATGGACTCTGATGCGGAAGAAGTAGATAAGATTTTAGGTTAATAAAAAATAATAAAGGAGACCAAAGCATCATGCTAAATGTTATATGTAAACACAACTGCAAATCCTGTTATGCCTTACCAGTATGTGCAGTACATGCAATTATAGACCAGCAGGGTTCTATTTATGTTGATACTGACAAATGTATTGGCTGTGGTTGTTGCCGTACTGCCTGTGTTGCATTCGCCTATGATCAAGCCTTGAGAGAAAAAACAGTGGAGTGGCTTAAAGGCGCTGCATAATTTGTGGAAGCTATTAGCGGTTAGCTGTTAGCTTTTAGCTGAATGTGTTATCTGTTTGATTAAAGCTGTTAGCCATTAGCGGTTAGCTCTTAGCTAAAGGCTAACTGCTAAAAGCTAACAGCTTTTTTATACAAGGAGATTGAGAAATGAATGGCTGGATCGGTCGTTGTTTAAGAGTAAATTTGACCGACGGTAAACACCGGATAGAGAAGCTTGATACTGATCTTCTCGAACTGTACCTGGGCGGACGGGGTCTGGGAGTAAAAATTTTTACAGATGAAGTTGATCCGAATATAGATCCGCTTTCTTCTGAGAATAAGCTGATATTCTGTTCAGGCCCGCTTGTCGGCACAGGAGCAATAACAGGTGCTTCATGCAATGTGATAACCAAATCTTCACTTTCGGGTGGTTTAGCATGCGCAAAAATGCGGGGACATTTTGGTGCTGAGTTAAAGTATGCTGGATTTGACATGGTTATAATAGAAGGTCAATCCGAGGTGCCGGTTATTCTTTCTATTATAGATGATAAGGTAAAGCTTGTTCCCGGCCTTGAGTACTGGGGACGTTCAACTGCCGAGACTGAGGAGCTTTTTAAAAAGAATCTTGATGATCCATGGATGGCGCGTGAAACTTATTTAGTATCAATTGGTCCTGCCGGAGAAAAACTTCTTCCTTTGGCCAATTTGGTAAATGACAAATTCCTTTCTGTTGGAGGTGCCGGTATTGGCGCAGTAATGGGGTCAAAAAACCTTAAGGCCATTGCTGTAAAAGGACAGCATTCCCTGCAGGTTGCTGATGGCAGTCGGTTTGTGCAGGTGATTAATACTTTGATCAATAAACTCAACAGCGCGCCTTTAACATCACAATCAATGTCTCAGTGGGGGACAGCATTTTTAGTAGGACTTTGTTATCAGAAAGGCATTCTTCCCCGAAATAATTTTCGCAGCACCTCCCAGCCATTAAAGAATATAGGCACCGAAGCTTTAAACAGCGCTTTTGCATTGAGAGGGCGCGGGTGTTTTGCCTGCCCTATAGCATGTATTAAAAAAGCAGATGTCAAATATTCTGCTTTTGAAGGGAAAGGAATGGCTCCGACCTATCTTGCGATAGGTACTTTGGGATTCAATTGCGGTATAAGCGATCTTTCAGCAATCGGAATGATGAGTATGCTGTGTGGTGAAATGGGGCTGGATCCTGTAGCCACAGGAGGCAATTTCGCAACTGTTATGGAATTGGTTGAGAAGAAAGCAGTTACTCCGGAGGAGTTAAAAATAGATATCTCATTTGGCAATGCTGATTCAATGATTGAAGCAATAAGGTTGATTTCAACAAAAAAGGGTTATGCCAAAAGACTTGGTCAGGGAGGAATGGCAATTTCCGAGTCTTTTAATATGCCGGAAATTTTTATGGGTGTAAAAGGTCTTTCTTTAGCTCCTTTTGATCCCCGGGCTATTCAGGGAATGGGGCTCCATTTTGCCACATGTAATTATGGGCCGCATCATTTATATGGCTATACTTTTATTGATGAACTTCTCAATGTTCATGAGAACCTTGATCCATTAGAGACTCAAGGCAAGGCATCATTAGTAAAGAGACATCAGGATACTTCTGCTGTTGTGGATTCGCTTGGTCTATGTAACTGGCCTTTGATGGGGTTAAAATTTAATAATTATGTTCCCATGGTAAATAGCTGCCTGGGAACAAATTATAAGGCCGATGATCTGTTATCCATAGGTGAAAGAATCTGGAATATGGAGCGAATATATAACATGAAAGCCGGCTTCAATATGGACCATGACACTCTTCCTGAACGTTTTTTTAAAGAACCGGTTCCGGATGGGCCTGCTGAAGGCCAAGTCAGTCATGTTAAGGAAATGCTTCCGGAATATTATCAATTAAGAGGATGGAGTGAGCAGGGGGAGCCTCTCCGGCAGAAATTACAGGCGCTTGGACTGGAGGAACAATAATGCCGAGAATAAAGATAGATCATGCCAAATGCACTGGTTGCAGGCATTGCGAGACTGCATGTTCACTTAATCATGTGGCCAATACAGTAAATCCAAGGCGGGCACGCATAAGAGTAATGAAAGACGGCAACAGATATTATCCTGTGATAGCAGGTCCTTTTGTGGATGCCGCATGTACTTCTAAACAGTATATTGTTATCGGTGATCAAACATATGACATGTGCGCATTCTGCAGGGCATCATGCCCGCAAAAACCTTATTTTATTGAAGCTGAAACTGGAATTCCCTTAAAGTGTGATTTCTGCGGTATACCACCGAGCCCATCTTGCGTAAGGTGGTGTAATACTGGGGCGCTGGAACTGGTAGAGGATTAAAGTTGAAAATTGACTATTGAAAATTGAAAATTGGTGGTACGCCTTCGGCGTGCTAATTTAATAGTATAGGAATTTCCATTTTATGGTCAATTTTATCAATAGGTTAGTAGGGGCGACCCTTGTGGTCGCCCTAATCGAATCAGGGCGATAACAAGGATCGCCCCTACGAAAAAAACAATATAATTACAACCTGAAAGTTCGCACCGAAGGTGCGCTAATTTAAACAATAAAATATTACAACAAATGAAAAACAATAATAGAGATAATAAGCTTATTGGCGCTGTGATGGTTGTTGGCGGTGGAATTACCGGAATACAGGCAGCTATGGATTTGTCTGAAGCCGGTTATTATGTCTATCTAATTGAACGGTCATCAGCCATAGGCGGGATCATGGCTGGTCTGGATAAGACATTTCCTACCAATGACTGCGCTATCTGAATACTTGCGCCCAAGCTGGTGGAGGCCGGTCGGTCTCCCAATATAAAAATTATTACAAATGCAGAGATTAAAGAAGTTTCCGGTATTGCAGGAAACTTTTTTGTAAAAATCTTATGTTATCCTCGTTATGTTGATGCAACAAAATGTACTGGTTGTGGTGTTTGTGCCCAATACTGCCCTGTTACCATACCTGATCCTTACAACCAGAATTTATCCCTCAAAAAAGCCATTGATATTCAATATACTCAGGCTGTCCCTTCATCTTATTCCGTTAATCCTGATTATTGCCTGTTCCTGAATAGAAAAGAATGCAAGCAGTGCACACGAGCCTGTCAGACCGGAGCCATTAATTTTGATCAAAAAGCAGAGGTATCCGAGTATCATGTTGGTTCCATAATTATGGCTACAGGTTTTAAGGAATGCGATGCAGGCAGTATAGAGTCGTATGGTTATAAGGATTCTCAAAATATTGTAACGGGCCTTGAATTCGAGCGCATATCAAGTGCTTCCGGACCATACATGGGAAAGATTTTAAGACCGTCTGATCTGAAAAAACCAGAGAAGATAGCTTTTATTCAATGCGCTGGTTCCCGTACACAAATATCAGGTAAAAGCTACTGTTCTTCGGTTTGCTGTAAATATGCCGTTAAGGATGCCATAGTTGCGCTTGAGCATGAACCGGATTTGGATATTACAATATTTTTTATGGATATGAGGCTGTATGGCAAAGGGTTTGAGACTTTTTATGAAAGAGCAAGAAAAAGCGGTGTAACTTTTGTCCGTTCCAGGGTTTCTGAGATTAAACATGATAGAGATACTGAAGATCTCGCAATAGAATATATTAAGGAAGATGGAACTCTGCATCATGATACATTCAATCTCATTGTACTTCCAATGGGCCTGGAGCCACATAAAGAAAATTATTTTTTGGCAAAGGCTGCCGGCATTAAGCTAAATACCCATGGTTTTTTTCAGACAGGCCTTTTTAACCCTCTTAACACTATTAGAGAAGGTATTTATGTTGCAGGTGGATGTAAAGGGCCGATGCCCTTGCCCGACAGCGTTATGCAGGCAAGCGGGGCAGCAGTTTGTGCTTCGGAACTGCTGCAAAAGTCACGTGGCGCGCTGATCTCTGAAAAGGTGTTTGCTGAAGAAATATCTATTGATCAGGAAGATTTGAGAATAGGGGTTTTTGTGTGCAATTGCGGGAAGAATATCAGTGGAGTTGTGGATGTCGCTGGCGTTAAAAAATATGCTGAGACACTTCCCAACGTTGTAGTCAGTACTGATAATGTTTATTCCTGCTCAGAAGATACACAGGTATTGATTAAAGAGACTGTCATTAATGAAAAGCTTAATCGTGTTGTTGTTGCAGCATGTACTCCCAGAACACATGAACCTTTATTTCAGACAACCATAAGGGAAGCAGGGTTAAATAAATGCCTTTTTGAAATGGTTAATATCCGCGATCAGTGTTCCTGGGTGCATGCCTATGAGAAAGAAGAGGCAACTCAAAAGGCAAAAGATCTTATTCGCATGGCTGTTGCAAAGGCCGGGTTGATTCAACCCCTTGCCGAGCCTGTTATAGACATTATCCCAAAGGCACTGGTTATCGGCGGGGGACTTGCCGGTATGACTGCTGCATTATCTTTGGCAGAGCAGGGATTTGAATGTTATCTGATTGAAAAAACATCCGTATTGGGAGGCAATCTTCGCAATATTCATTACACCCTGGAGGGCGAAGATCCAAAGTTATATCTAAACGAGCTTATTGATAAGGTAAGCAGCCACAATCTCGTTAATGTTATTACAGAATCCGAGGTAGAGAGCGTCAATGGATTTGTGGGAAATTTTCATACAGTTATAACAACAGGCGCAAATCATGGAACTGATCGTGAAGAGTTGAAACATGGAGTCATTATTCTTGCAAATGGCGCAGCAGTTTATGAACCTGATGAATATCTGTATGGAAAAAGCGAGAATGTTTTACTCCAGCATGTATTGGAAGAAAGGATTGCTTCCGGTAAGTTTATACCGGCTGAAGAAGATTCTGTAGTTATGATTCAATGTGTCGGTTCTCGCGATGACAATCATCCATATTGCAGCAGTATCTGTTGCAGCATGGCTATTAAAAATGCCTTAAAAATTAAAGAAATAAATCCTGCGACCAATGTCTATATCCTGTACCGGGACATGAGGCCATATGGTTTTCATGAGGACTTCTATAAAGATGCCAGAGATAGTGGAGTTGTCTTCATTAGATATGATGTAAACCATAAGCCGGAAGTTACAGAAATTGACGGCGTGGTTTGTGTAACTGTCAATGACCCAATCATAAATAAGGATGTTGTTATAGATGCTAAGATATTAGCTTTAAGCACTGCAATTATTCCAAGGAAAGATGAGAAATTAGGGAAAGCTTTATCTGTAACTAAATCAGCAGATGGCTTCTTATTGGAGTCACATGTACAATTAAAGCCGGTGGACTCATATGTTGACGGGATTTATATCTGCGGTATGTCCCAATTCCCTAAGCCGATTGATGAATCAATTTTTCAGGCCAAGGCGGCAGCATCTCAGGCTTCTATTTTGCTTGCACGAGGATATGTGAAGACCGAACCCATCGTATCTTCATGTGATACAGATAAGTGTATTGGCTGTGGCATATGCGAGTATTTTTGTCCATATAATGCAATAAAAATGACCAGGATTAACAAGAAAAGAAAGGCGGAGATTGTTGTGGCAGCATGTAAGGGTTGTGGTGTATGTTCATCATATTGTCCTGCAAGGGCGATAAATATGGGAAGATTTACAGATGAGCAGATTTTAGCTCAAATTAAGGCTTTTGGGGACAGAATTTAGGGATTGCACAGATTAAACGGATTATATAGAGCTGTTACTAATAAAGCATGTTTTTGAATCATTGTGAGGATAAGAAATGCCATACGTATCAATGTTTTTCGGAATAATCATCAGAATGTTCCATAACGAACATAACCCACCTCATTTTTATGCAGAATATCAAGGGCAAAGAGGTGTGTTTAATTTCGATGGAAATATGATAAAAGGTAATATAAAATCAAAAACGGCCAAGAAACTTATAAAGGGATGGGCTTCTTTGCATCAGGAAGAACTTTTGGAAAATTGGGAAAAAGCAGAGCAAGGGAAACAAATTGATAAAATTGCGCCTCTTGATTAAACCTAAATTGAGCGATTTTTTACTCAATCTGCGCTGATCTCTTGCGCATAAAGGCTTCGCAAAAATCCTCAACATATCCACTGGTATGCCTGCGGTTTTTGCAAATCCTTATGCATCAAGATTTCAGCACATAGCTTCGCAAAAAATCGCTCAACTTAGATTAAAGGAGAAAAGACTCATGGAATATATGCCAGTAGTAATTGATGCAAAGTATCTATCGGATTATAAAATAAAAATAACGTTCGATAATGGAGAAGAAAAGATTGCTGATTGTATTAAGTGGTTAAAAGGAGAAGTATTTGAACCGCTTAAAGACATAAGTTATTTTCAAAAATTTTTTGTCGATGGTTGGAGCGTATCATGGCCAAATGGTGCTGATATCTCACCAGAGGCCCTATATGAAGAAAGTGAACCAGCCTAACAATAAGGTAAAAGGTCATTGTGGCCGGATAAATCCGATCAAAGCTGAACTATTACGGATTTAGGAATAAGATTATGGGAAATGAACCAAAGATACTTGGCTTCTTATGTAACTGGTGCTGTTATGCGGCGGCAGATTCAGCAGGTATAGCAAGATTCCAGTATCCTCCTAATATAAGAGTGATCAGAGTGATGTGTACTGGAAGGATAGATCCTGTTTTTTTGCTTGAAGGATTTATTAATGGAGCTGACGGCATATTTGTTGGCGGGTGACATTTGGGCGAGTGCCATTACCGGTCTGGTAATTATGAAGCCTTAAACAAAATTGCATTTATAAGAATGATACTTAAGAGCCTGGAAATCAATACAGACAGAGTTGCTCTTAAATGGGCGTCCGCTGCTGAAGGCCCACTTTTTGTCAAGTTGATTACTGAATTTACTGGTAAAATAAAAGATATTGGAACTTTGGGCTCCGGCGAAGGACTTAATCGTGAAGATCTGATCCGAAAAATGAAAGCCGCAAGCATGGCTGCAGAAGGTATGAAAGTAAGGATGGCCTTTGCAAAACAGGCAAAGCAGATAAAAAAAGATAAAGCATATGGTCATCTGCCGTCGGAAGAGAAGTTATTGACGGTTTTGATGAATGAAATGGCTCGGTATGAGAAATCATGACATTATGGAAAAAGTCCTTTTACAAAAAGCAGATTCCAAATTCAAAGACGAGATCGCTCAAAAAATAGGGATAGAAGAAATTAAACCCTGCTATACATGCGGCTCATGCACAGGTGTTTGCCCTGTGCGGAAAGTAATAGAGGATTTTGATCCGCGGCGCATTATACATATGATAATTTTGGGAATGAGAGAAGAAGTTCTTTCATCTGATCTGATCTGGTTTTGCTGTTTTTGTAATTCTTGTTATTTTGTTTGCCCTCAAGGAATACGATTTAGCAGGATAGCCACAGAATTGCAGAAAATGGCGCTATCTGAGAAATATGTTGATGAAGACTTCTTAAAAAAACTGGAGCCTGTTAACAGTTATCTGCAGGATTTATGCCGGTTAACGATGTTCAAGAAGGTAAAAGAAGGTTTTCGGGGTATACACACAATGCCCTGCTGGCGGAAAAATACATTAAAAGACGGTTAACGGTTTACGGTTTACGGTTCACAGTTCAAGGTTTATATATGAATATTGAAAAAATTGATCATATTTTAAAAGAACATGAATACAACCATTCGGCAATAATCAGTATTATGCAGGATGTTCAGGGTATTGAAAATTATCTTCCCGAAGATACTCTTCGTTATATTTCTGAAAAGTTGGAGCTGAAGCTTACAAGGATTTTTGATATAGCGACATTTTACAAGACCTTCAGCTTAACACCCAGGGGACGTCATACAATCAGGGTTTGCAGTGGCACAGCATGCCATCTTGGCGGCGCTGTGAAAAATCTGGAGCAAATTCAAAGGACAATAAATATTCAAGAAGGGGAAACTACAGATGATCGTATGTTTTCTCTTGAGACTGTTAACTGCTTAGGTGCATGTGCTCTGGCTCCTGTGATGGTAATTGACGAAGATTACTATGATGCAGTTAATCCTGGAGATATAAAAAAAATATTATCCTCATATCATTCAGAACCGGAGAGATAGCAGGTTGAAACGAATAAGAAGCATATCAGATCTTGAAGATTTAAGGAAATCCATTCTTAAGCAGAAGGACCCTGAGAAAATTACTATCAGGACGTGTCTCAGCACCGGATGCAGGGCAAAAAAATCGATCAAGGTTATTTCCGCTTTGGAGGATGAGTTAAACAATCAAGGTCTTCAGGAAAAGGTAGAAATTAAAAGAACCGGATGCCATGGCTTTTGTGAGATGGGCCCTATTATGGTGATAGAACCGGCAAATATTTTCTATCGTCAAGTTAAATCTGAAGATATAGCGGAGATAGTTTTCGAGACAATTTTAAAAGGCAATATTGTTAAGCGGCTTCTGTGGAAAGACGTCATAACAAAGGAATATACAAAAACAGAAAAAGAGCTTCCTTTATATAAAAAACAAAAAAAACATATATCTTATAACAGCGGCAAGATAGATCCAACTGATATTGAAGACTATATTGCAGCAGATGGATATTTAGCTTTATGCAAAGCCTTAAGCTCTATGACTCCGGCAGAAATAGTGGAAACAGTTGTTGCCTCAGGACTACGGGGCAGGGGAGGGGGAGGATTTTCGACAGGTCTTAAATGGAGGATATGCAGTGCTGCCCCAAGTGATATAAAATATATCATTGCCAATGGTGACGAAGGTGATCCCGGAGCTTTTATGGACCGCAGTCTTATGGAAGGCGATCCGCATCGTATTATTGAAGGCATGATAATAGCTGCTTTTGCAATAGGGACAAGTCAGGGATTTCTTTATGTAAGAGAAGAATATCCAATAGCAATTGAACATTTATCAATTGCTATACAGAAGGCCGAAGAATATGGTCTGCTGGGAAACAATATAATGGGCACAGGCTTTGATTTCAATATATCAATAAATAAAGGAGCCGGTGCCTTTGTATGTGGTGAAGAGACAGCACTTATAATTTCAATTGAAGGCAAAAGCGGTACACCACGGTCAAGACCTCCTTACCCTGCTTTTGAGGGATTATGGGAAAAACCTACGATTATAAATAACGTAGAAACTCTTGGAAATATACCACAGATTATTTTAAAGGGCGCTGACTGGTATTCGAATATTGGAACCGTGGGCAGTAAGGGGACAAAAATATTTTCTCTTGTCGGCAAGGTAAGAAATACTGGTTTAGTAGAAGTTGAGATGGGAACGACCCTTAGAGAAATAATTTTTGATATAGGAGGAGGGATAAGAAAGGATAAGCGTTTCAAGGCGGTTCAAACAGGTGGCCCTTCCGGTGGTTGCATTCCAATCAGTAAGATAGATATGCCGGTAGATTACGACAGCCTTAGAGAAGCCGGGGCCATTATGGGATCCGGTGGTATGATCGTTATGGACGAAACATCATGCATGGTGGATATAGCGAGATATTTTCTTAACTTTTTGTTGTTTGAATCGTGCGGTAAATGCGTCCCATGCCGGGAAGGCTTGAAACAGATGCATCATATTCTGACGAATATTTGCGAAGGAAAGGGAGAAAAAGGAGATATCGAGGCTCTTACCGAACTTGGCCATTTTATGATTTCGACTTCTTTGTGCGGTCTTGGCGCAACTGCGGCCAATCCTGTGCTAAGTACTCTGCGCTATTTTCATGATGAATATGTTGCTCATATTTATGATAAAAAATGTCCGGCTGGTGTTTGTAAGAATCTTTTTGAATACATGATTGACGAAACATTATGTAACGGTTGTACACTATGCAAGGTTAAATGCCCTGAAAAAGCGATTTCAGGTGAAAAGAAAAAACCACACAGAATAGATACAGCAAAATGTATTAAATGCGGAATCTGTTATAATTCATGTAAAAGACAGGCCGTTATAGTGATATGAATTGAATATTGAAGGCTGAAGACTTTTAGAAATTGAAAATTGACTATTGAAAATTGAAAATTTATGGTATCGCTTCGCTCTATCATTTTAATTAAAATTGGTAGGACTCCTTAAATTTTCAATAGTCAATTTTCAATTTTCAATTTTTGGGGAGGCAGGTGATTGAAAGTCCCAATAACAATTGATGGACAAATGGTTCAGATTGATAGTGGAGCTCCTATAATTGATGCAGCAAAAAAAGCAGGAGTCGTTATCCCGACGCTATGCTATCATGAAGCCCTCAAACCTTATGGAGCATGCCGTCTTTGCACGGTTGAGATTATAATAAATAAGCAGCGAAGACTTGTGACCGCATGTAATTTTCCAGTCGAAGGCGGCATGGAAGTTTTTACTGATACAGCAAAACTCAGACATATAAGAAAGATGATTATTGAATTGCTTCTTGCAAGGTGCCCTGATGTTCAGGTTCTTAAAACAATGGCAAAACAGATGGGTATTAAATCATCCAGGTTCAAGAAACAAGATTCTACCGAATGTATTTTGTGCGGTCTTTGTGTGCGTTTTTGTGAAGAGGTTGTGGGTGTCAGCGCTATAGGTCTTGTAAACCGTGGCATTGACCGTGAGGTAGCTACGCCGTTCATGGTAGCATCAGATGTTTGTATCGGTTGCGGTTCATGCACTTATATATGCCCTACCGGCTGTATTGAAATGGTGTCCGATAAAAAAATACCACAAATGCGCATCATGAAGATGGGACAACATTCCTTAAATCCTTGCATTAATGAATTTCAGTGCGAAACATGTCCAATAGAAAAAGAGTTTTTTGAAGATATGAGACTTGTTATTGCTGAATTCCGCAACAATTAAAAAAATAGTAACACTTTAGCTTTTCGAAAATATATCCGCTTCAGGTATAATACCTGAAGCTTATGCAGTCCGGTTTTTGTTTCATAAAGCTAAAATATTACAAATCAGGAAACAGCTCTTTTCTTTTCTGTGACTTCAGGCGAAGCCATTTTTTTGCCGCGTCGTTTAATGCTTGGGAATTGAATTGCTGTTTTTTGGGAGTAGTCTAATATTTTATTGCCACTTAACAGGGCAAGCAGAAGTCCTTCCTCACGACAGCGGCCATGATGACTGCATTTTTTGCGTGTCTTTTCAAAATAGTTAAGAGGGGCCTGGCAATTAAAAGCTTTAACATCCACATATTCTTCTGATAGGAATTCACCACAATAATCAATTTTCTTTTTTCTTCTCAGAATTTCCACGCCTAAGGATAAATCAGGACAATTATCGTCAAAACGCGGGCATTTTTTACAATGTTCATAAAATTTCAAAGGGGCCTGGCACTCAAATTCAAGTACATGAATCATTCCTGTTATGTCGCTTTTCATTAAAATCTCCTTTATTGGTAACATAATTTTTTATTTTGGCTAATCTATATTAGTTATACTAATAAATCAACCCAAAAAAATTTAACCTAAAAGTTCACCACGGAACGACACGGAGTTTCACTGAAAATTGTAAACAACAAGTATGGGCGGCTTTACGCCGCCAGCCAAATTGATTCGGGCTGGGTAAGCCCGCACCTACGAGGACCGGCCGATGAGAATTAGATCATTCGGAAGTGCTCAGGAATCTCCGTAAGCGCTCAATAAACCGCATCTTCACTTAGCCAGGCATCCATGTCATATTGGACCGAAACTTATAAAAGGTGGAGGTTCATTATGACAAAAGCAAAGCACACACTGGAACAAAAGAGAATACTCTGGCGAAGGCATATAACATCCTGGAAGAAGACGGATATAAGCCAGGCAGAATATTGCCGCCGGAACGGGTTGAGTTCAAGATCATTTGGCTACTGGAAGAAAAGGCAAGACTGCGCGAAGGTTAATTCAGTATCGTTTATTCCTGTTCCATTAGCACAGCCAATAGATGTCAGCGCTAAAGTTGGGAGAGCGCCATTTTGTATCCTGCTCGATGATCGATACCGGATTGAAGTCGGCGATGATTTTTCTCCTTTGACGCTTCAAAGACTGATGCACACTTTGGAGCGGATGTGATGTTATTGACGTCATCCCAAATGAGAGTCTACCTTGCGCTTGGCAATACGGATATGAGAAAGGCAATCAACGGTCTATCGATCCTGGTTCAGGAAAGCATGGACCTTGATCCCTTTTCCGGTCATTTGTTTGTTTTTTGTAATCGTAAGCGAAATATCATAAAGATTCTATACTGGGATAGAAACGGCTTTTGCCTGTGGAGCAAGCGGCTTGAAAAACATTTTTTCAGATGGCCGGAATCCAGTGAAGATGTCATGAAAATTGATCAAAGGGAGTTGATGTGGCTGGTAGACGGCTTAGAAATCAACCAGCAAAAAGCCCATAAAAGGCTTTCCTATTCTCTGCTTTTTTAGGTTAAAAAAAAGTTAATTTTATTTGACCTCAGAAAACCACGTCCTTTGGGCGTGGTCAGAGTTCAATGGCTTTGCCAGTTGAACAGTTATATATTATTACTCCTATGTTGAGTTGTCCCCACAACTACTGATAGTAGTGTCAAAGCTTGAATTGTGAATTAATTCTTTCAAAACTGGTTTTTTACTGTAGGATTGCAAAAGGAGTCCTATCTCATCAGCATTTATCGTCGGAAATTACTTGATCAATAAGACCGGGCATGGCTTCAATGGCATAAAGTGGTATTGATAATATTGAGTCGGTATATGATAAGGGATGAAGAGAAAATCTGATTCCAAACGACACTTTTTTTTCAGAAAGGAAAAGTTTGAGACTTTTAAGTGTACCGGTTTTACCTGCTTTTACTTCAACGGGCAGAATCTGTTCACCTTTTTGCCAAAGATAATCAACTTCTGCTGCGCTCCCCCTTGTTTTACGTTGCCAGTAAAAAAGAGACGGTTCTTCAAACGGTTTTTTCAGGGCAAGCAGTTGCTGGCCTACATACTGTTCAGCAACCGACCCTTTATAAACCGCCAGAAGATTATCTGACATATATGTTTCCTTGTTTATACCCATGGAATTCTGCAGAAGGCCTACATCGAGAAAAAGAATTTTGAAAACCTTTTCATTGCAATGAGCATGCAATGGAAGACCTGAGCCGGAAGTTGCTGTAATTCTATGAATTATGTGAGCTTTAATAAGCAGTTCAAGAGATTTTTTTATGTCTCTCGAGTTGGTTTGTTTGTCGATATGTGAATATTTAAACTTGCTGGCAACCATGCCTGGGGCGTGATTAAATATTTTTTTAATAAGAAAAATATTTACACGTCTGCCGTATTTGCCGAAATCATGCCTGTAATTTTGCAACAAATTCTGTTGCATTTCATCTGTCTTTGAAAATTTTTTTAATTCAAGCCAGAGAGCAATTGATTCCGGCATACCTCCGAGATACAGATAATTACGTAAAAGAGAAATGCATTTTATATGCACTGATTCAGGAACCTGTTTGCTAATTGTAATATTTTTTAGATAGGTCCTGATTTTTTGTTCTCCGCATGCAGTAAGGAATTCTCCAAATGACAAAGGAGGCAGATAGATATTCTGAATACGTCCAACAGGGATAGAAATCTGTTCAGCATCCATTACAAACTCAAGCAGAGAACCTGCAGCAATAACATGCAATTCAGGCATTTTTTCATAAAAGTAGCGCAATGCTTTTAATGCTTGCGGGCATTCCTGTATTTCATCAAGAAAAAGGAGAGTTATTCCCTGGTTTATGTCGACATTGGAAGTAAGTTCAATTTTTTCTACAATTTCAAAGGGATTCAGTGTTGAAAAACAGGTTTTAAAATGTGGCTGAAATTCAAAATTGATTTCAATAAACTGTTTAAAATTTTTTTTCCCAAAATATTCAACAAGCCAGGTTTTGCCTACCTGTCGTGCACCTCGAATTATCAGTGGTTTTCGTCTTTTTTCGTTTTTCCAGTTTTTCAACCAACTGTAAATGTCACGTTCCATTATTATTTTGTTATCCTATTTTTGATGGTCTCGTAAAAAGCTTATATTATGCCACTTCACGGCACTGTATTTGTACCTAAATTGAGCGATTTTTGGCTCGATCTGCACTGATCTCTTGCGCATCAAGGATTCGCGAAAATCCTCGACATATCCACGGGTATGCCTACGGTTTTCGCAAACCCTTATGCATCAAGATCTCAGCACATTTCTTCCCCAAAAATCGCTCAACTTAGGTTGTATCTTGATAATTTCGATTTTTCACTATAGACTTTCAGATAAATAATTTTACTGTGTTATCGCTCGTCGACGTATAACTAATACGCCTTCCTCCTTCTGGCCTTGTGAAATTAATTGTCTGAAAGTCTATATTTTATCAAGCATAAGCAAAAAAGACGAGTTTGTCAATATGTGGATGCTATTTTAGACTGTTTTGTCTAAATAACAGTGGTGTTCCATGATACTTTCGAAGACACTAAACCTACAACGACTGTCGGCCAGGTGGGTTAACGGAGAAACAATCCTCAAAACTCTGGATGGTGTGAGGCTGGAGCGATGGTTGATGGAAAGGGTAGTAGTGTCAAGAGGTTTTCGCCTAATGACTGATAGAGCTGCCAAGCTTCTGCTTGCTCTGCCCGTACTGATTTTGCTAAATGGTAGTGGCTTAATTGTCAAGCATTAATTCACAATTCAAGCTTTGACACCAGATATTGACACCAGATAGTGGTGGGTTCAGTGGCGCCTGAACTGTTCTGTAATACCTTTTCCAGGCGGTTCTACATGCGATAAAAAGACTAACAATTTGCAATAATGCAATTAGTTATGTATCATTTTGGTAACTTCTCAAAAAGTTCGGGTAAAGAAATTTGGAGTTTGAAAATTTGAATAACTTTGACCTTATAAACACTCCTCTGTCAGGAATAAATCTTATTGAAGCAAGTGCCGGCACTGGAAAGACATATGCGATTACAGGGCTGTTTTTAAGACTGATTCTTGAAAAGGAGCTGCTAATTGATCAGATACTGGTGGTAACCTTTACAAAGGCTGCTACCGCTGAGCTGAAGGAAAAGATTCGCAATATATTGCTTCAGGCAAAAGAGGCATTTCTAACCGGCTCAAGTAACGACAGCTTTATTGATCATATTGTAAAAAAGGCCGAAGATCCGGCTTTCTGCATTCAGTTGATTGAAAATGCTATTGTTGATTTTGATAAAGCATCGATTTTTACCATACACGGATTTTGCCAGAGAATACTGCAGGAGAATGCTTTTGAAACAGGAAGTTTGTTTGATACAGAGCTTTTATCCGATCAGTTAAAATTGAACCAGGAGGTTGCAGATGATTTCTGGAGAAGACATTTTTATGATTTCCCTCTGGAATTTATAGCCTATTCTATTAAGAAGCTGTCGGGTCCCGAGTATTTTTTAAACTTACTTGAAAAGATAAAATCCCCTGAAATAAAAATAATTCCTGATTTAAAAAAACCTTCCTTAAAAAGCCTTGGCGCTTACAGGGATTGCCTTAAAAGTCTTAAAAATTTGTGGCCTGTTTCAAAAAAAGAGGTTGAAGAGCTGCTAAAAGACCCTTCGCTTAAGGGCAATGTTTACAAAACCCTGAAACCTGATGAACAAAATCCAAATTATACTAAGAGAGATTTGAAAATCATGTCAATGTCAGGGGATATGGATCGTTTTGCTGACCCTGAGGGCATTGGATTTCCTTTATTTAAAGGATTTGAAAATTTTACAGCATCGAAACTCAAAAATTCAGTTAAGAAGAATCAAACTCCTCCTGATCACAAATTCTTTGATATATGCGACGAGCTCTATTCAAAAGCTGTTTTACTTGAAACTGAGATGGAAAACTATCTTATTTTCTTAAAAGTCGAGTTCTTCAGGTTTGCAAAGTCTGAGCTTTCTGAAAGAAAAAGAGTTGAGAACATACAATTTTTTGATGATCTTCTCATAACGGTTAAAGAGGCTCTTGAAAGTAAAGGAGGAAAAGAGCTCGAGAAAGTCATAAGGAAAAGATATAAAGCAGCGCTTGTTGATGAATTCCAGGATACAGATCCGGTTCAGTATGAAATATTCAAAAGGATCTTTTCTCAACAGGACAGCATGCTTTTTATGATTGGTGATCCCAAACAGGCAATATACAGCTTTAGAGGCGCTGATATTTTTTCGTACATGAAGGCTGCCGGCAGCGCTGAATTTAAATATACGCTGACTGAGAACTGGCGGTCGGAAGCCCGTCTTATAAAAGCGATAAACACCATTTTTTCCAGTGTAAATGAACCTTTTATATTTGATGAAATTCCTTTTGAAAAGGCAAGGCCGGCAAAGACTGACATAACCGATGAGCAAAGCACTTTTGCTCCATTAATATTGTGGTATGTGGGCTCTGATAACAATAAACCTATAAACAGGAATGATGCTGTGCTCATGATTGCCAAGGCTGTTACAGGCGAGATTGTGCGGCTTTTATCATCCGGTTATGGCTGTGAACACGATTGTTTTAGAGAAGGCGATATTGCCGTGCTTGTACGAACAAATGAACAGGCACGGATAATAAAAGAAAGTCTTTCTGCAAGAAGGATACATTCCGTCCTTTATAGTAATGAGAGCATTTTTGAGTCACAGGAAGCCCTGGAAATAGAAAGAATTCTCTCATCTATTTCACAGCCGGGAAATGACGGATTGCTTAGAGCCGCTCTAATCACGGATATTATAGGTGTTCACGCTGAAGAACTTGATCCGGAAAATATTGATATTTTCTGGTGGGAGAAACAGATCGGCAAGTTCAATGAATACTATCAGCGATGGAATAGATTTGGTTTTATCAGGATGTTTCGCTTGTTTATGGTAATGGAAAAGGTCAGAACCCGCCTTCTCTCGTTTGTGGATGGGCAGAGACGGCTTACAAATGTTCTGCATCTGGCGGAAATACTTCATGGGGAAGCTGCTGACAAAGAACTGGGGATGACCGGTCTTTTAAAATGGCTTTCCGAACAGATAAGTTCTGCTTCAAACAGGGTGGAAGAATATCAGCTTCGCCTTGAAAGTGATGAAGATGCTGTAAAAATTGTGACTATTCATAAATGCAAGGGCCTTGAATACCCAATTGTTTTTTGTCCTTTTGTATGGGGTGGATCCCTGCCTGCAAAGGGCAAGGAGTTTGTCTTTCATGATAAAGATAAAAACAGAACGCCGACATTCGATCTTAACTATGATAGAGATAACCCTAATATCATACTTGCTCAAAATGAACTTCTCGCGGAGAATTTAAGGCTGCTTTATGTTGCTTTAACAAGAGCGAAAATTAGATGCTATCTTGCATGGGGCAACATAAAAAATGCTGACACATCTGCTCTGGCTTATCTTTTTCATTATAAGGATTTTGACGAAAAATTTGATTATCAAGATGATATTGTCGGCTCTTTAAAAGAGAAATTCATGTCCAAAACAGACCATGAAATTTTAAGTGATTTAAAGGAATTTGTAAGCAAGTCAGATGGAAGCATCAAGCTTGATCTCATGCCTTTTAATAATGATATTTTTGAGCATCAATTAAATGATATCGTAGGGGCAATCCCTTGTGGTTGCCTTTTTTGCCGGAAATTTTCAGGAAAGATAGATACAGCATGGGGGATTTCAAGTTTTTCATCGCTTATATCCGGCAAGTTTGCGCCTGAAGAACTTCCTGACCGTGATTCAGTTAGAGTGGATATTGGTACTCATGCCGGGCATTTTATTCAGAAAGAACTGGCTATTCAAGAACCGTTTGGGAGGGAAGGTATATTTTCTTTTCCAAAAGGGGCAAGGGCAGGCATATTTTTTCATGATATTTTTGAACATCTTGATTTTGCATCAAAAGATCCGGGGCATCAAGAAAAACTGGTAAAAGACAAATTAAAAGAATACGGCTTTGAACAGTTATGGCTGGAGACTGTCTGCAATATGATAAAAAATGTTCTTTCAGTGTCGCTTGAAAGTAAAGGTGAAGAAGTTGTTCTCTCTTCTGTTAAATGCGATAAAAGAATAAATGAAATGGAATTTTATTTTCCTTTAAATTATATTACTTCACAAAAACTGAAAAAAGTTTTCAGAGATAATGCCGGTATTGATATATCCTCCGGCTTTTCAAGGCAGATAGAAAAACTTTATTTTTCGCCTTCAGAAGGCTTCATGAAAGGGTATATTGATACGATATTCCAGCATAATCACAGATTTTATATTGTTGACTGGAAGTCAAATTTTCTGGGTACAAGCATTAAAGACTATGCACGGGATTTATTAAGAGAAACCATAAGGTCTAATTATTATAATTTGCAGTATTATATATATACTCTTGCTCTTCATCAGTACTTAAGATGGCGGATGCCGAATTACAGCTATGAAAATGATTTCGGCGGAGTATTTTATGTGTTTATCAGAGGGGTGGACAGCAATTTGGGGCCTGAATTTGGGATATTTAATGATGTGCCGGAAAGCAGATTTATTGAGAAGCTTGGGAGGGTGCTTATTCCGAACTTTGTAACTACAGGTGGATAGGATAGATAGGCTGAAGGTTGAAGGTTGAAGGTCGAAGTCTGTCAGGGAGCTTCAGCATCAGGTATGATACATTCAAAGCATGAAAAACTCACGCATAAGAAATCGTAAAGAAAGAACTGGCTATGGATAAAAACCATGGTGATAGTTCAATGAGTTTATAATAGACAATGACAACATCGTATCATGGTTCTTTCTTAACGATTTCTAATACGCTCAGACAGTTTCCCGCTTTGAATGTATCATACCTGAAGCTTACGCACTACCGGTTTATTTTATAAAATATTGTAACTAAGGAACGTGGACGAAATAATTTCCACAAGCAGCCGCGTAGATTTGAGATCGGACAAAGGCGGCCTGGGGAGCGGCCAACAAGGCCGTAATCTATTGGGTGAAAGTACTCTATGCTTAATAAATCCAGCTCGTAACACAATGCATCTTCGTAAACTGATTCAAGATAACCATGACCAAGTTCTTTGTATACTTCCCGTGCTGCACCTATGACTTTATAGCTCAAATTTTCATATAGTAAATTACTCATTGTTTATAATTTTCAGTGAAACTCCGTGTCGTTCCGTGGTGAACTTTTACCTTTTTCATAAATTGCTTTTATACACTTTCTTTTATCGGCACGGCAATCCCGGCTACCATCCAGATTACCCTGTCAGAACATGCCGCTATATTCTGGTTAACAATTCCCGCCCGTCTCGCCTGAAGGCGAAGCAGATGGCGGTCAGGGGGATTTTTCGGAATATTTTATCGTTTTTAAATAAAATCTTTTTTCGTTAGTGATTTTCATAACTACAGCGTTTTTCATTGGATCGCCGTTTTTATCAAAAGTGATGGTACCGGTCACACCCTGGAAATTTTTAGTACAGCTCAATAACTCACGGATTTTTTCACGGTCCAAAGACCCTGCACGGCGGATAGCATCAGCCAGGACAGAAACTGCATCGCAGCTTAAGGCAAAACTGTTGTTTACGTGATCATAGCCCGACTTTCGCACTTTTCTCAGACTAAATTTTTTCTTAAAATTGTAATCTACAATAATATCAATTAGTTATAAAATTCCGGCAGTTTTTGTTAAAAATATAACCTGTTGATAATAAAGGGAATAAAATTTTGGGTTCAAATGTAGTGCCTGTGTAAAGCGCTGCGAGATAAAAATATATCTTGACATGATCCATTGTTCTATGCTTAGCTGATTTAATAAATCAGAGGTGGATCAATGTTTTTCAGAGAAGCAATTTCCAAAAATTCTAAGTCGCCAGTATTGCAATTGGTCGAAAACATTCGCACCGAAAAAGGTCCCAGGCAACGACTTATTGTATCTCTTGGAACCTATCTCAAAATTCCAAAAGAGAAACGTCGGGAAGTTGCCCGCATAGTAAAGGAAAGATTATTCGGTCAACAGAGTTTGTTTGAATATGATTCTCAACTCATTGCTTATGCTGATAAAATTATAAAAAAGATTCAGACTGAAGGAAAATGGGATTCAGTTAGAGAACAGGTATGTAAATTTAAAAAAGCGATAAAAGACAAAAGTACAGCGGAAATTTTTATTGATGATGTTCAACATGGTTATGACAGAGAATTAGGCCCGGTTTTAATAGGACATTGTTTTTGGGAGAGATTAAATTTCTCAACTATTTTATCTGATTGCGGCTTTAATAAAACACAGATTAAAACAGCGCAGATATCGTTGTTAAACCGATTAATAGCTCAAGATAGTGAGCATTCAATAATCTCATGGTTACAGACGGTAGCTATTGAGGAAATTATTGGTTTAGACGTGAGCCTGTATGGAGATGATCGATTTTATCGTATATCTGACAA
>Ga0255426_10063_pt1 | contig 21962 bp, 19 predicted proteins | sample ANMaggSeSYBR02J9_FD_182666 | JGI IMG/M metagenome (GOLD analysis project Ga0255426, IMG submission 182666) | Sediment cell enrichment communities from methane seep in Santa Monica Basin, California, United Staets - ANME aggregate JGI... | ecosystem: Environmental > Aquatic > Marine > Cold seeps >...
GACCTTTCTATGGACATCTACCAATCAGGGATGTTATCCTCTAATAGTGTTTACCATTAAATGCACAATGAGGTGACAAGCTGTATGGATGAACCAAAACAAAAAATTGCATTATTTATAGATGCAGATAATGCTCCCGCAAGTAAGTTCGAAGACGTTCTGAGCGAGGTTGCAAAATATGGCGTTGTAACAATCAGAAAGGCATATGGAAATTGGAAAAATCCTTCTTTAAAGCCCTGGGAAGAACTTTTGCACGAATATGCGATTCAACCTATCCAGCAATATGACTTAACCAAGGGAAAAAATGCCTCGGATATTGCTCTTGTGATTGATGCAATGGATGTTATGTACACCAAAGATATTGATGTAATGTGTTTTGTATCATCTGACTGTGATTTCACACCGATGGTTACACGAGCCCTGGCTGAAGGTAAGGTTGTACTGGGATTCGGTGAACGCAAGGCTCCTTCTCCTTTTGTGAATGCATGTTCCAAGTTTTTGTTTTTAGATCAGGAACCAGAACTGAATGGCACAACACAAAAAACATCGAAAAACCTCAAATCTGATACCAAACTTATAAATTTATTACGTCAAGCAATTGAATCCACTGAAGAAGATACTGGTTGGGCGGCTCTCGGTCCAGTGGGTGCCCACATATCAAATAAAACATCTTTTGACAGTAGAAATTACGGTTACAAAAATCTGAGTAGCCTTTTTAAGGCAATTGATTTGTTTGAATTAAAGCGTGGATCTGGAAATTCCTATTTAGTTAGAGATACACGAAAGAAAAAATGAATTTAATACATTAACAACCAAAAAATAGGCCAAATTTTCAGAATCAACTCATTATATATAAGCATTAATATCGTGTCTGAAAAACTGATAATCAGCAGTCAAGTATTATTATCCTATGCATGGCTGCTGAAATACCTTTGAATTATCAACGATACAAATTCAAATCTTGATGCCACTGAATGACCATTTCATATATCAATATGATTTTTTGCAATTTGCTATAATACAAGATGTAGTATGGAGAGATTCTACAGTTTCTTATTTGAAATTCAAATATATGAAGTAACCTGAAGACAAATTAAAAAAGGTAGATATAACATAATTGACTATAGTTCGTATAATCTGCTGAAAAGTCAAATTAAAGAAATGGATGTTTCCTATGCCTTTAAAATATTAAGAAACCATAAGCAAAAAAACTATGATCCTGCGTCGCATTTTTTATTGGACTCAGTTTGTGCTCATGCCGGTAATGGATTGACTAGGAATTCAAGCACAACCGGATCTCTTGTTGCCCATCTGGCAGCAGATAGCAACACTTTCTGGGCTACCGGTACTGCAGGGACCTGTACTGGAATCTTTAAACCTATCTGGCTTGCGCAGGAAATATTGCCGGAGTTAGGGTCGATTCCAAAAGGAATTTATAATCCTGAAACACTTTGGTGGCAGCACGAAAAACTGCATCGCAGTATTTTAAAGGATTATTCAAAAGTGTCACTCTATCAGGAAAACAGGAATTAAATGGAAACATCCTTTATGGACAAAGCATATAATCCTGAAAAAAAGAATACAATTGAAATAACCAGACAAGCTTCTATTGAATCTCGAATAGCAACTGAAAATTGGATAAAGCTAATTGAATCCCATCCAACAAAGATATCATTTAATCCAATATTTAACCTTTATTGGAAAAAACAAAACAAAAAAGCAGGCTTGAAACTGACATAAGCAAGCCTTTGTATTGATACTGGTGTCACTGCAAGGAATTTTTTTAACAAAAAAACGATGTGCATCACCAGTATGAGTGAACCGTGGAATTCACATCTGGGTGAATGCAGTTGTTCGAATGATATCAGACTGAGACTTGCTGCAATCTCTCTGCAAGCCAGATCTTGATAATTGACTGTCGGGGAACACCGAGTCGCTTAGCCTCTTTATCCAGAGAACGAATCATCCAGAGCGGGAAATCAACATTGACTCTTTTTTGCTCCTGTTCAGGCCGTCTGGCTTTTGAAAGATCCAGGTACTTTACAACGCTCTTTCCCTCATCAAATTTCTTGTCAAAGTCTTTAGCCTTCATATATCTCAATCTCCTCATCTCTCGCCCGGCGCACAGAGATAATCCTTATGTTCTCATCACGATATGTGATAACTCCTGACCAGTGTTTTACTGCTATCTTTCCAATAACTAAAAACCTCTGTTCATCCGTTGTTCTTGCCGGGATCTCCAATAAGTCGGGATCCTCCCAAAGCGCTTGGGCTTCAATAAAATTAATCCCATGCTTCTTTTTGTTACTTCTCGATTTTGAGGGATCATATTCAAATTTCATGGTATAGATACTATACCTATTTGGTATATATTGTCAATCAAAAATATTTTGATTTAAAAAAATGGATTCAGGATAATTGCAAGTAGATTCTAAAAGTTTCAGATATCCCGGCTTGGCTCCTTACCCTTATCGTCAATGAGTTCCAGCAAGATCCCGTTCATCTTTTTAGTCTTCACATTTACTGGTATTTCTCGTAGCATTCCATCAGTGGTTACTTTTTCACCCAACATGGTGAAAATCAATTCCAGATCTGTCATGTTATCTCGTAGATTGGCTTTTGTAGAGATATTTTTGTGCTTTTTGTATTCACTGGGGGTCATTCCAAAAGTGGCCTTGGAAATTTCGGCGGTTAAGATGGCATAATCTTGTTGATTTTCTATGCCACGTTCTTTCCATTCATCAGTCAGATTCTGCCGAATCGCCATGCCGCGCAATCGTTTATCAATCCAATCCCTGGGATAACCTTTTTGTTCGTACAGTGCTTTCATGCGTTTTTGTGCAAGCTCTGGATTTTCTATTTCCTGTACTCGCTCATACCCCACTTTTGCCAGCCAGCGTTTGAAAGGTTCGGCTTTTGGTGATGGGATGGATTGGATAACACGAAACATTGTTTCTGTATTGGCACAATCTGTTTTCCGCATTTTTCCATCAACAGCCTGCAATTTCAAACCGTGACAATTTGTCACGGTTTGAGATCCTTCCTGTTTGAGTCTCTGTTTAAGTTTGCGCCAATACGCGCCCGCATCAGCACTTTCAGATAGAATGCTGCAAATATCAACAACACTAAACCACCATTCATTCTGATGCCAAATTCTGCGAATTTTCTGGTTATCAAAAACAATAATAACTTGATTTTTATCGTTTGGATTTTCCATCTTTAATCCTTTATTTCCAAAATATTCCATTCCAACCCTGTATGGTTTAAGCAATCCATCCGTGGCTTCAGCAAATTATTATGGACAACTTTGAATCACCCATAAGAAAATGTGATGCAATCCTGAGCCCATTATGAGCCCATTCAAAAAGCATATTCGGTTCCAGCACCAGTGGAGCCTTTTTTATATCCATTTTATGCAGTTGCCAATCTCATTGTTGTCCTGACCAGTTTGCCGGGCATGGAATATTCAAGATTCCAGACAATTGACATGGGTCTGCTTCCCGAATGGCTGACATACCTTGCTGGACCTATAAAATTGTATGGGCAGGCAAAATTGTTTTTCTTTTTTTGTTCCCTGACAAATAAAAAAATATTATTATTCTTTTCTTGGTGTTGAATATAACGTTGACCTGTAGGAGAAGTATCGCTGATTGTACTCTGAGACTGCCAATGAAACATATTTTCATCCAAAGCATAATCTTTATACATTGTTGTTGGCGAATAGTCTTTTTCTGTTTTATTCAAGGTAATAAAAAGTAGATCTGTTTTCAGGTCTGAAAGGTGTTTACACCTTCTCTTATATTGACCTGATTTTCAAAGGTAAGAAAACCTAACCCGGATAAAATTTCATCACGGGTATAGCTGGCATGAACTGAAAGAGGACACACAAAAGGTAAATCCATTTTATGGACAACAAGTTCTGATTTTCTGGCAAGAAGAGAAATAAGTTCAATAGTCTCACAAAAAAAACACTATTACTTTTTAACCTGGATACATTTTTCTCAAGACTTTTCTCAGGTGGTTTATTGTTCCAGATGGAAAAACAAAACATTGTCAGCAACATTTTGGTCTCAACAGGCAAGGCTCTTAAAAAAGCATCATTATGGTCTTGCAAGGCAGACAGGAGTTTGCCAAGCTGTGGTTTGCTGTTGTTATGACAAAATCGACGTAGTCCCTTACTTAAAATGATTTCATCCGAGTCGTGAAAATCATGTCTAACTCCAGCCAAGACACAAAGTCTTGACCATGAAGCCTTTCTATAAATATCATCAAGGTCCAGGCAGTGATATATTATAAAATTTTCAAGTGTTAATTGAAGCCCTGTTTCATTTTCAAATGAAGCAATTCGGCCGATCAATTGATTTTTATTGGCATGAGTAAGTGCCTGTCTTATGTTATTCAGTACATAATTCTGAGCTTGCTTTTCCATTTCAATAACACAACCCGAAGGAAGGGAAGGAAAAGATGATTTGATTTCGTCTTCTATTCTTTTCGCACTATGCCCCCAAGTAAGGCACGAAATTTAATTTCAAAGTTAAATTTTTGATGTGCCTGACCAATAAAATCAAGAACTGTTAAAAAATCCTTTCGTTCATATAGTCGTAAACCACGCCCTAACTGCTGTAGAAAAATAGTCAAACTTTCTGTGGGTCGTAGAAACATAATGGTATCAATTTCTGGAATGTCTATCCCCTCATTAAACAAATCCACCACGCAAAGAAAATTTATTTCACAATTTTTAAGCTGTGAAATAGCACTTTTCCGTATTGTATTGGGAGTTTTAGCGGTGAGAGCCAAAGCTGAAATATTATATTGCCCAAACTGTTTAGCCATGTATCTGGCATGCTCTTGGGAAACACAAAAGCATATACCCCGTGTCTGATTAATATCGAGTAATATCTTGGTGGCCTTTTCAATAATTAATTTTGCCCGGATATCATCACCTGTTACAAGTAATTTCTCTAATTGCTTTCGGTCATATCCACCTCGTTTCCAAACCACGTTTGAATAATCCACTTGATCCGTGATACAAAAATATTGGAAAGGAGAAAGAAGTTTACGATTAACAGCATCGGGCAATCTTATTTCTGCACTGATATGACCATCAAAGTATTTAAGGATATCCTGTCCATCAGCACGTTCTGGTGTCGCTGTCAAACCCAGCAGAATTTGTGGTGTAAAATAATCATTAAGCTTGTGATAACTTAATGCCGCAGCATGATGGAACTCATCAATAATGATATAATCATAAAAATCAGGATCAACCTTCTCCCAAAGTTTCCTTGATTGAAAAGTTTGCACCGAAATAAAAAGCTGCTTGAAATGCTGTGGTGTATGATTGCCCACCCACAATTCACCAAAATTTTGATCCCGCAGAATATTGCGAAATACTGCCCTTGACTGAATAAGAATCTCTTCACGATGGACCACAAAAAGCAAACGTGTCTGTTTTTTATCTACAATAAACCTTTTAAAGTCAAATGCTGAAATCACGGTTTTCCCTGTCCCGGTGGCAGCAACAACAAGATTCTTCTTTCTGTTATGCAGTTCCCTTTCTGCCAGTAATTTGTCCAAAATTTCTTGTTGATATGGATAGGGTGTAATGTCAAAAAAAGCAATATGACTGTCCTGGGGCGATATGTCCGAAGCACGTTCCTGATTTAAGGCTTGATCCAACCTTGGTAAATCATCAAAGCATATCTGCTCAAATTCTTTGGCTAATTGATAAGTCTCAAAAGTCGCATTTATTTTTTCCCACAGATGTAATGTATCATATTGACATATTTTGACGTTCCATTCCAAACCATCAGTCATAGCAGGATTAGAGATATTTGAAGAGCCAATATAACTGCTGCCAAACCCACTTTCGCGGTGGAAAATATAGGCTTTTGCATGAAGTCGAGTCCGTTTGGTGTCAAATGATACTTTGACCTCTGTATTGGGAAGGTTTAGGATATATAGAATGGCTTTAAGATCTGTTGCCCCAAGATAGGATGTAGTGATTACCCGTAATTTTCCATGTTGTGTGAATTCTTCTAATTCATCTTGGATAATTCTAATACCGCTCCATTTAATGAAAGAGACCAGGATATCAATTCTGTCAGCATGGAGAATTTCCTGTTTAAGTTGGGATACCAATGAAGGATCTCCAGATGTGGCGGTGAGGAGTGAGCCAACAGAAAGCGGGGTTTCCGGTCTGGAATGTTTTGCAAAATTGGTATTTTGCACTTGTATAAGGCGGTGTGCACTCTGATCAATCTTTAAATGGCTCTCTTGCCTTTGTTCAATGGTTTTAGAAGCCATGACCAGAAGTTTATTGCAAATATCAATTTGTTTCTGCAGTTTGTTCTTACCGGTAATCCTAGTAAAAAGTTATGCATCTTTTTTGTTTTTTTATCATATTAATCAACAAGTAATCATACGGTTGTCCGCATATCTCACATATGTGAATAAAAATATCCGACCTGAAAATTTTGAACAATAATTCAATACCAATATTTGTGATGGGTGTAAAGAAAGTTTTGGCATAACCAATGGAGCCCTAATCCTTTTAAAGCTTAGGGCTCCATGCTGATTGCAGAGTTACAATGCTGTTTTAAGTCTTTGTGCAAGCGCATCAAGAAATTGTGTGGAATCAAGGACTTTTTTTGCCGGAGGGTTGCAGATGCCGGCAAGATCTCCTGTCATATATCCATCCTCAATCGTCTCGATAACAATCTTTTCCAGCCTGTCTGAAAAATTGCAAAGTTCCGGTAAGGCATCTAACTCCCCGCGTTTTCTCAAGGCACCGGTCCAGGCAAAAATAAGGGCCACTGCATTGGTTGAGGTCTTTTCTCCTTTAAGATGTTTATAATAATGCCTCTGAACGGTTCCATGGGCGGCTTCATATTCAAAGTATCCATTTGGAGATACCAGTACGGATGACATCATGGCAAGGGAACCAAAGGCTGAGGCCACCATATCGCTCATGACATCCCCGTCATAATTCTTGCAGGCCCAGAGCATTCCTCCCTCTGTTTTCATCATTCTGGCAACAACATCGTCTATAAGAGTATAAAAAAAGGAAATCCCGGCATTTTTAAATTTATTTTTATATTCTTTCGCAAAAATTTCTTCAAAGATAATCTTAAACGTCTGATCATACGTTTTAGAAATAGTATCTTTCGTGGCAAACCAGCAGTCTATCTTTTCTCCAAGAGAATACTCAAAACAGGATCTGGCAAAGCTTGAGATTGAATCTTCGGTATTATGCATCCCCTGAATAATACCGGGACCCGGCAGTTCCATGATTGTTTCCCGTGTCTCATTGCCCTGGGCATCGGTAAAGACTATTTCTGCCGTCCCGCCTGTTTTGGTTTTGATTTCAGCATTTTTATAAACATCCCCATATGCATGCCTGCCCACAACAATCGGCTTTTTCCAGGATTTAACAGATGGTTTTATATTTTTTACCAGAATGGGCTTTCTAAATACCGTACCGTCCAGCATGGCACGGATGGTTCCATTAGGGCTTTTCCATTGTTTCTTTAAGCCATACTCATCAACCCTCCCTTGATTTGGTGTGATGGTGGCATTTTTTACGCCCACACCATGTTTTTTGATGGCATTTGCTGCATCAATGGTGATCTGATCATCTGTCTCATCTCTTTTTTTAATACCCAAATCATAATATTCGGTTTTTAAATCAACAAAGGGCTCAATGAGCTTTTCCTTGATAATGGGCCATAAAACCCTTGTCATTTCATCTCCGTCAAGTTCAACAAGGGGAGTTTTCATTTGAATTTTTGACATTTATTCCTCCTTATAAACACTGTCCTCTTTCACTAATGATTCAAAGATATGGTATTCTTCTATGTGGTAATGGGGCTCTGGATATATGGCAATGGGTTTTGAAAACTGTTTTTCAAGGGATGAAATCAGGTGCTTTTCCCTGCCATGAAGCAATTGGGCGATTTCCGGATGTACTTTAACCGTAAACCTGTTACCCAAGATATCACCTGCTTCGCTGACAAGATCCCTGTAAATTTTATGACAGATGGATTTTCCCGATAAGAGATGCCCGTCACCATTGCAATAAAAACAGGGTTTACAAAGGGTTCGTGTCAGGTTCCGCCTGATTCTTTTTCTGGTCATCTGCACAAGGCCAAGCTCGGTTAATGGCAGGACATTGGTCTGGCTCTTATCCATTTTCATGGCTTCATTCATATGTGACATGACCTTTTCCTTGTGCTGCTTTTTTTTCATATCAATAAAATCAATAATAATAATACCGCCGATATTTCGAAGCCGTACCTGGTAAGCAATCTCCTTGACAGCTTCAAGGTTGGTTTTAAGGATGGTCTCGTCAAAATTATGTTTTCCCACATACCGGCCGGTATTTACATCTATGGCTACCAGGGCTTCTGTCTGCTCAATCACAATATATCCACCGGATTTGAGCCACACTTTTTTCTTTAATGCTCTTGCCACATCCCCTTCAATGTTATAGGCATCGAAAATAGACTCTCTTCCCTGGTATAACTCCACAGATAAGTTTACATCCGGCATCAATTTTTTTAAAAAATTCTGAACATTTTCATATTCTTCTTTTGAATCAATAACCAGCTTATCGGCTTCATTGGCCAGAAGATCTCTCACCGCCCTGAATGTTGCTGTAAGATCTTTATATACAAGAGATGTGGCAGAGGCTGTCTTGCTCCTGGCCATAATGTCTTCCCAGGTTTTACTTAAAAAATCGAGCTCTTTTTTAATGGTATTTTCATCAATCCCCTCTGCCTGTGTTCTGAATATATATCCGAATTTGTTTGTCCGGATAGATAATAAGAGATCTTTTAAGCGCGTCCTTTCAGCATCATTCTCAATTCTTCTTGATATACCGATATGATCAACCGTGGGCATTAATACCAGGTATCGGCCTGCAAGGGAAATGTGGGTAGTGATTCTCGGCCCCTTGGTGCCAATAGATGATTTAGCTACCTGGACCAGGATCTCCTGACCCTCTGTGAGCAATTCATCAATATGGCATTCCTGGTTTAAACAGGCTTTCCAGGAGGTATGATTATCGCCCATATCCGTTGTTTCAATATCTTCATTATCAGATTCAGTATCAGTTTCCACATCATTGTCCTGCTCAAATTTCTGATACATTGTATGGCTGGCTGTGTCCAGGACATCGTCCACATATATGAAGGCGGCCTGATCAAACCCGATATCAACGAAAGCAGCCTGCATTCCCGGAAGAACCCGTTGTACCCGTCCTTTATAAATATTTCCGGCAATGGATGTTTCATCTTCTCTTTCAATAAAAACTTCTACAATGGTGCCGTTTTCAAGAAGCGCCACCCGTGTTTCATGGGGGGCGGCATTTACAACAAGCTCTTTTAACATAGGGTTATCCTTGTTTTACGTGTGACCTTCAGGTTACGTGTGACCTATAGGTTATCTTCTTTATTCTTGTATTTTTTATAATCTCTTCATCCAGTTTAAAATGTTTTATCAATATTTCTGTGGGCCTTATTGTTCTTTCACTATATTTTTTTAAAACCATTTTAATGGTTTGTAAATCAATAAAAGATATTTTTTCAACAGATTTCCGCAGATCGATTTTCCTTACTTTCCCTTTTTTGCTCAAATCTTCAACAATAAATTCTGGCAAATTTAAAAACCGATCTACATCTTCCTGTCCAATACAAACATCCGCAAACCCGATAATATAGCAGGAAGCCTGATCTTTTCGTTTGACAAGCTTGTTAAAAGGTTTGCATCCCGTGATGAAAAGGCCTTTAGGAAGGGTTTTGTTTAATTGATCAACAATTGTTTTGGGTAGCAAATCCTTTTCAAGAAAAATAAAAAGAGTTTCTTCTTCACTCTCCATTCCAACGGGCAGGGCATTGTCAAAAGAAAGCCGCATGGAAGGATTAAACCCTTGTGAATATTTAACATTTAATCCGGCTCTTTTCACAGCCCTCCGGACAATGGTGGCAAGTTCAAGATGTCCGAAAAATCTTGCTGATTCAAGTTTTGAAAACGTAATCTCAAATTTTTTAAAGGCTTCATCAGGCAATCTTTTCAGGGTGTTCTCTTTTACCGGATCAGTTTTTGGGGTGTCTGTAAGGCTATCGTGCAGTACCGGCTTTATCTTTTTAAAATCACACACACCGCAACCCGTGCAGTCGTTTTCCCTGCAGTCCGGAGTGAGAGATCTCTCTTTGGCTTTTTGAAATTCTTCTTTTAAAAACTGGGGCAATACTCCTGAATCAATGTGGTCCCAGGGAAGGGCTTCTTCTTCATTGCGCTGCCGTGTCGTATAGAACAAGGGATCAATCCCGGTTTCTTCAAAGGCATTTTGCCATAAAGAAAAATCAAACTTATCGGTCCAGCCATCCAGCCGGCATCCTTTTTCAAAAGCCGTTACCAAAAGCTTTGATAATTTTCTATCCCCCCTTGCCCAAACCCCTTCAACCATACTCATTTCAGGGCTTTGCCATTTGAGTTTTACTTTTTTATGCCTTAAATTATCCTTTAAATATTGCAATTTTTCTTTTGTTTCATTTAAAGAGATCTGCGCACACCGTTGAAAAGGCGTGTGGGCCTTGGGAATAAAACTGTTTGTACTGACATTGATGTTTTTTTTGCCTTTAGCATAGGCAGATGCCAGTTGTTTTGAAAGACGACAGATGGCTTCAATGTCTTCATCTGTTTCAAAGGGAAGTCCCATCATAAAATAAAGCTTGATATTTTTCCAGCCGAGATTAAATGCATTCTCAACCGTTGCCATAATGCTTTCCTGGGTAAGGTTTTTATTGATGATATCTCTTAAGCGTTGGGAACCTGCTTCCGGTGCAATGGTAAATCCGGTTTTCCTGACCTTTTTGATAATATTCATCAATTCCGGAGTGAGTTTTTCCGCCCTTATGGATGGAAGAGAAATGGCATTGCAATACCCCTGGCCCAAATCAAGAAGCCGCTCCATTAATTGGGGCAGATTTGAATAATCCCCTGTACTCAACGACAAAAGAGAGATATCGGAATACCCGGTTGTTTTTAAAGATGCTTGGGTAATTTCTACCAGATCCTCCAACGACCTTTCCATGACCGGACGGTATATCATACCTGCCTGGCAAAACCGGCATCCCCTTGAACACCCCCTGGCAATCTCAAGCCTTAATCTGTCATGGACGGGTTTGGCAAAGGGAATAATCGGAGATTTGGGAAAATTGTCCTTTGTAAGGCTTGGCAGAAAGGCTCTCTTCACTGTTTGATAATCTTCAAAAACAGGAGCTACGGTCTGGATACCATTTTCATCATATGCCGGGTCAAAAAATGAAGGCACATAGACCCCGTCTATCCTGGATAAGAGTTTGAGAAGCGTCTTCTTTTTGCCATCCCCCTGTTGTTTAAATTCAATGACCTGGTTTGAAAGTTGAACCACAACATCTTCACCATCCCCGATAACAAAAGCATCAAAAAAGTCAGCCAGGGGTTCAGGATTAAAAGCGCAGGGTCCGCCGCCAATAATAAGGGGGAAACAATCATCCCTTTGTTCTGAATAAAAGGGAATTTGCGACAGGCTCAACAGGGTGAGGATATTGGTGAAATTCAACTCGTAAAGAAGACTGATTCCAATGATATCAAAATTTTTTAATTGTTTTTTAGACTCCATGGAAAGACAGGGAATATTTCTTTCCAGCAGATATGCTTCCATATCCGGGGCCGGTGAAAAAAACCGTTCCGCTGCAATATTTTTCCGGGCGTTTAAAATGGAATAGAGAATCTGCAGTACAAAGTGGGAGGTTCCGATCTCATAAAGGTCCGGAAATACCAGGGCAAATGTTAATTTTACTTGTTTTAAATCTTTTTTTACGGCATTGATTTCATTACCCACGTATCGTGTCGGTGTCTGGACCAGTGCAAGGATATCTTGATAATTTTGTTTATGCATGATAGTGAAAATTAAAAATTAATCTTTAAATATTAGTAGGTATAATCAAATTTTTTAATATATTATTTTTTGCAGGATAAAGCAATGAAAAGAACAAAAATCAATGGGCTGCTCACGCTTGAAAAAATACCGGGAGAAGTCCTTATCAAAGGCTGGGTCAGAACCAAAAGGGGTTCAAAAGAATTTTCCTTCATGGATATCAATGATGGGTCAGCCTTAAAAAATATCCAGGTCATTGCAAATAATGATCTTAAAAATTATTCGGATATAGAAAAAATTACAACAGGCACCTCTGTAGCTGTGACGGGACAGCTTGTGGAATCACCGGGAAAAGGACAAAAATGGGAAATCCAGGCCTCGGATATTGAGATTATAAATATCGCTTTGGAATCCTATCCCCTTCAAAAAAAGAGACACTCGGATGAATTTTTAAGAACCATTGCTCACCTGAGACCCCGGACAAATAAGTATGGGGCTGTCTTCCGGCTCAGATCCGAGATGATGTTTGCCAGTCATAAATTTTACAGGGAAAAAGGGTTCAGATATCTGACTACTCCTTTGATCACAGGGGCTGACTGCGAAGGTGCCGGTGAAATGTTCAGGGTAACCAGCCCTGAGCCTGGGAAAGAAAATTTCTTTGGCCGGGAATCCAACCTCACGGTTTCAGGCCAGTTGTCTGCAGAGATGTTCGCCCTTGCCCTTGGGGATGTTTATACCTTTGGTCCAACTTTCAGGGCGGAAAATTCCAATACCAGCCGGCATGTGGCAGAGTTCTGGATGCTGGAACCGGAAATGGCTTTTTGTGACTTAAAGGAAAACATGGATCATGGTGAAGAACTTGTTAAATATCTCACCCGATATGCCATGGATGAATGCCAGGAAGACATGGAGCTTTTCATTAAATTTGTGGATAAATCACTGTCAAAGCGCATTGACACCATTTTGAACACAAAATTCGGAAGGATTTCCTACACGGAGGCCATTGAAATTTTACTCAAATCAAAAAAGAAATTTGAGTTTAAGGTTGAATATGGAACTGACCTGCAGTCTGAGCATGAACGGTTTCTGGCAGAAGAATATTTTAAAAAACCTGTTTTTCTTACAGATTATCCAAAGGAAATCAAACCCTTTTACATGCGGATGAATGATGACGGCAAAACTGTTGCAGCCGTAGACTTGCTTGTTCCAGGGATCGGGGAACTTATTGGCGGCAGTCAGAGGGAAGAGAGATTGGATGTCCTGGAAAAAAGGATGGATGAGATGAGCCTGTCAAAGAAAGATTATTGGTGGTATCTGGAGTCCAGGAAATTCGGCTCAGCACCCCATTCAGGGTTTGGCATGGGATTTGAGAGATTTTTAATGCTGATTACCGGCATCAGTAATATCAGGGATGTCATACCATTTCCAAGGACTCCGGGCAGTATTGATTTTTAGATAAGCTATTTGTTTTTAAACTTTAATATGAATTACACGTATTATTTTTGTTTTGATATTATTACACGAATCCTTGCGGCGATGAGGAGTAGTGAAAAAAGTGTCAGTCTGTCCCTGGACCTGAACTTGTCTGAAAAAATATGGCAAATTGAGGCAGACAGGCTGATACTGGATAATGATACTTTTATTGATGTGGAGACTCTTGAGTCCATAACCTCTTTTAAAAATAAAATTTTTACCTTTCAAAATAATGAATTGATCCCTGTTGAAATTCGAGAAGACGGATATTACAAACTGGTCCCCACTGGCAGCGCACCGACCCTTGAGATTAATGGAATCAAGATGCACCGTTCCAAAGACATTGATCCCTTAACCGATGCAAAACTAAAGACGCAACTGGTGGTTGCGGCAAATGATCAGGTTCTGGATACCTGCGGTGGCCTAGGATATTCAGCTATTTTTGCGCTAAAGGCTGGGGCAAAAAAAGTAATTTCAACGGAAAAAAGCCATGCAGTAATAAAGATACGCAATTTAAACCCCTGGTTGAAAAAATATGCTGATAAAAGACTGGAACTGATCCATACAGATATCACCCGTGAGATTAATAAGTTTGAAGACGGCATGTTTAACAGTGTGATTCATGATCCGCCAAGGTTTACTTCAGCTACCGGGAATCTTTATGGAAGAAAATTTTATGATGCCCTCTTCAGGGTCATGGCTTTGGATTCAAAATTATTTCACTATACCGGCAGCCCGAAAAAAATAAAAACCAAAGATAAATTTATCAAGAATACCATGAAGCGGCTTGAACAATCCGGGTTTAAAACCCTTTGCTTCCATGATAATCTACAGGGGATTTATGCACAAAAAAACTGAATTTAAATATGGAAAAACTCTCTGTGACATTGAATTACCGGATAAAGCAGACGCTTTAAGCATTCGGGAACCTGTATCTCTTATTAACAGAAAAAAAATTGTAAATGATTTTTCTTTAAGCTTGCCCAGCAATTTATTAAACTGCAATGCAATTGCAATCGTGGTGGCGGACAAGACAAGGCTTTGTGATTATAAAATCTATCTGCCCTGGATTTTGGATATCCTCCTTGAAAAAGGCATGGAAAAACAGCAGATTCAATTTTTTATTGCCTATGGCACCCATGCACGGCAAAATGATGAAGAATGCCTGAATGCCTATGGGAATATATATCAAAACTACAGGTTTATTCACCATGACAGTAATGATAAAAGCCTTTTCACACATCTTGGCAACACCCAAAAAGGCACAAGGGTTCACATTCGAAAAGACCTTCTTGATAAAGATTTGATCATTACTTTTGGTGCCTTGTCCCATCACTATTTTGCAGGATACGGGGGCGGCAGGAAACTTTTGTTCCCCGGATTGGGATATAAACGGGATATTTATCAAAACCACGGACTTTTTCTTGATAAAAACTTAAAGGACCTGACTCCCGGGTGCCGGCCAGGAAATCTTGAAAACAATCCGCTGGCCCTGGATTTAAAACAAATTGATGCGTTTATCAAGACACAAAGGGTGTGCATCCATGGAATACTTGACTCAAAAGGGAAGGTGTGCCAGCTTATTGTCGGACAAACCTATACCGACTTTTTAACAGCATGTAAAACCCTTGACTCCTTTTATAAAACCAGGACTGACAAGCAATATGAACTTGTCATTGCATCATGTGGCGGGTTTCCAAAAGATATCAATTTTATCCAGGCCCATAAGGCCATTAATAATGCGGCCACGTTTGTAAAAGACGGGGGCAGTCTGATCGTTTTGGCAGAATGTATTGATGGCATCGGGTCTGACACCTTTATTGAATATTTTAATTATCACAATTTTGTCCAGGCATTTAATGTCCTTGAGAAGGACTATAAAGGCAACGGCGGCACGGCATTATCCATGATGGCCAAAACCAGCAGAATAAATATCTTTCTTAAAACCTTTCTGGATGATAAAATCTGCCGGAAAATCGGGGTGCAAAAAATAGAAGATAACAGAATACTGACACTGATAAAAGAATTTCAACATGATATGGCATGTATTGAAAATGCAAGTTTATTGATTAGATAAATCCACGGGAGCTTAAATGGAACCTGAAATCAAAATTAGAGGATATCATACAGACCTTTACCAGCATGTGAACAATGCCCGCTATCTTGAATTTTTAGAAGAAGGAAGATGGCAGCTTCTTGAAGACTATATAAACCTTGAAGAGTTCATGAATAAAGGTTTTCGTTTTTTTGTTGTAAATATTAATATATCTTATAAAAGTCCGGTCATAGTCAATGATGTTATTGTTATCAAATCAGGCCTTGGGAAAATAGGAAATAAGAGTGTGGTCTTCAAACAGCAGCTTATCAACAAAGTGTCCAATGTTGTTTGTGCGGATGCCGACATCACCTTTGTGATTGCAGATCTTAATGGAAAACCACTTAGAGTTACGGGTGAGCTCAAAGAAAAATTTCAAAAAATCCCCATATTTAAAGGATAAAGCAATATGATGATTACCTTACTTGATTATGGGGCCGGCAATGTTCGAAGTGTGGTCAATGCCATAGAAAAACTGGGCGGGACAATCAAACCTGTCACCAAGCCTTCCGATATCCTGGATGCTGACAAACTTTTATTTCCCGGTGTGGGTAATTACGAAAGTATGATCAGAATTCTCAACGAAAAAAAATATATCCACCCTTTACGGGAATATCTTGAAGCTGATCAGCCTTTCTTTGGTATCTGCCTGGGTATGCAAGCTCTTTTTGAGGGAAGCGAAGAAGATTTTTCAGGCAATGAAAGTCTATGCATTTTCAAAGGCATGGTCAAACGATTCAAAACTAAACTGGCTGTTCCGCATATTGGCTGGAACGGGGTGAACCTTAAAAAAGACTCCCCTGTTTTTAAAAATGTTAAAGCAGATGCAAAATTTTACTTTGTCCACTCCTATCATATTGTACCCGATGATAGCTCAGGGGATGAATCGGTAGTTTTAACCACCACAAATTATGATTATGAGTTTGTGAGCAGCGTTCAGAAAGGCAATATTATCGGTACCCAGTTTCATCCTGAAAAAAGCGGCACTGCCGGTATCAAGCTACTTGAAAATTTTATTTATCAAAAGGATCTGAGAGCCCAAAAAGCCATCGATATAAAAGGAAAAGGCCTTTCAAAAAGAATTATAGCCTGTCTGGATGTCAGGACCAATGATCAGGGCGACCTTGTGGTCACCAAGGGGGACCAGTATGATGTAAGGGAAAAAGGGGATGTCAGAAATCTGGGCAAACCTGTTGAGCTTGCCAGACGATATTATGAGGAAGGTGCCGATGAAATCACTTTTTTAAATATTACAGGATTCAGGGATTTTCCTCTAAAAGATATGCCCATGATAGATGTCCTTGAAAAAACCAGTAAAAATGTTTTTGTACCACTGACCATTGGCGGCGGGATCAGGGACTATACGGACAGCAACGGTAAAACATATACGGCACTTGATGTGGCCTCCCAGTATTTCAGATCAGGGGCTGATAAAATATCCATTGGCAGCGATGCCGTGTATATTGCCGAAGAATATCTAAAGACAGGAAAAAAATCTGGAAAAAGTTCCATAGAACAAATTTCCAAAGTATATGGAAACCAGGCCGTTGTGATTTCCGTTGATCCTCAAAGAGTCTATGTAAACTCCCCGGAAGATGCAAAAAAACACCATGTAATCAAAACTCAATTTCCAGGGCCCGACAATGAAAATCACTGCTGGTATCAGTGTACGGTCCAGGGCGGCAGAGTAACGAGAGACCTGGATGCACTTGCATTGGCCAAAGCCTGCCAGGATCTGGGTGCCGGAGAAATTCTTCTCAATTGTATTGATAAAGATGGAACAAAATCAGGATTTGACCTTGAATTGATCAATGCGGTACGAAGCGCTGTTTCCATCCCGGTGATTGCTTCAAGCGGTGCCGGGTGTGAAGATCATTTTGCCCAGGTTTTTGAAAAAACCAGTGCAGAAGCAGCCCTGGCTGCCGGAATATTTCACAGAAAGCAAGTTCCGATTCAAAGTGTAAAAGACTATCTTGCCGACAGGAATATTGAAGTAAGAGGTATGATATAATATGAAACCCGAGGAGAATAGATATGAAAGAATTTAATCTGGAAGGAAGAATCGCTGTTATCACGGGCGCCAGCAGGGGAATTGGTCTGGCAATTGTACAGAAACTTGCCCAATATGGAGCACAATGTATCCTGGTGAGCCGGAAGGTTGACAGCCTGGAAGCTGCTGCTGCCGGAATCAGGGAAAAAGGCTTTAAAGCTGAGGCCATGGCCTGCCATACCGGGTATCCGGATCAGATCAAGGCCCTGTATGAAAAAATACTGGAAAAATATGGAGTTCTGGATATCCTGGTAAACAATGCTGCCACCAATCCCCATTTCGGTGAGATGCTAACAGCAGATGAAGGCATCTGGGACAAAATTCTGGATGTAAACCTGAAAGGCCCTTTTTTCATGATCAAATATGCGGTTCCCTTGATGAAAGACAAGGGGGCCATTGTGAACGTGTCGTCGGTGAATGCGATAAAACCCGGATTATTCCAGGGAGTTTATTCTGTCACCAAGGCTGCCCTCATCAACATGACCCAGACCCTGGCCAGGGAATTGGCCCCAAAAGGAATCCGGGTCAATGCTCTGCTGCCCGGGCTTACAGACACCAAATTTGCCAGTGCCATCATATCTTCTGACGAAATCTGCAAGTATGCTGTGGCTCAGATTCCCATGGGCCGGTATGCAAAGCCCGAAGAAATGGCTGGAGCTGTGCTGTATCTGGTGTCTGATGCTGCCTCGTTTACCACCGGTACCAGTCTTGTCTGTGATGGTGGTATGTTGATATAAATTGTTTTAAGCTTGCCTTGCCATTTTATTGCAAGGATCTATGGATTATATTTTCGATAAGGGGTGAAAAATGACAAATCTTGGATTTGATAAAAAACTTTATATCGGTTCCTTTGGAATCATTATCCTTACCATCCTGATCATTGCTGTTGTTAACTTTTACCAAAGCAAAAGTTCTTTTCTCTCCAAAGGACAGACCAGTATCCAAAACGTGTCAGATGTTCTGCTAAAAACAATTCAGCTGAAACACAACCTGCAGAAAGAAAAAATAGACGCTGATATGGGTGCACTGATGGCAGAAAGTCAAAGCGATGAGAGTATTATGATTGTCAATGCCAGAACCGTTGATATGGATATTTATGATGTCAATTCAGAGAAAAAAGAGAAAATTACCCTTCCAAAAATGGTTTTCGGACTTGAGTTTGTTACTGACAATGTGATCGTTGATAAGATCGGTAAATTCAGCACATCTGATATCGCTGTTTATCAAATCCATGATAATAAGCTCATCAAAGTGTCTTCAAGCATTAAAAATAAAGATGGTTCCAGGTCCATCGGAGAATACTATACTTTGGGGACTGATGTTTTCAAAGCTGTGATGGCAGGCAAACCCTATTGGTTTATATCAAAAACCGGAACAGAAATTTCCATGCAGTATCTCCAGCCATTTAAAGAGACCCTTGAAAAAAAGATAAGCGGCGCATACTCTGTCACCAGCAAAATTTTGACTAAAGACCTTTTAGGACTTATAAACAAAGTCAATGTCGGTGGTCATGGTTACTCGTTTATCAATAATTCAAAAGGAAAAATTCTTATCCACCCCGATAAAAAATACCTTTCATTAAAAGTTCAGGAATTTGAAAATGGCAAGGACATATTAAAAAGCAAATCCGGAGCAACCAATTACGGATATAATAAAAAGACCTATCACTCCTATGTAAACTATTTTAAAGCGTGGGATCTTTATTTTACCGTGGCTGTATCTGAAGGCGAACTGATGACCGGTATAAACAAGCAGATTATGACCAGCGCCGGTATCAGTGGTGTTTTAGCTTTAATTATCGGAGCGCTGATCATCGGGGTTATGAACAGGCAATTGATAAAAAATATGAATGGTATGGCAAAACTGGCAAAAGAAGTTGCAAAAGGTAATTTTAAATACACTTTTGCTTATAATGCAAACGATGCCATCAAAGATACGGTTGATTCCATGAATGAAATGGTCAAAGGCCTGGCCCAAATGATTAAAGATCTCAATTCGGGTGTAGACACGTTAAGCTCAGCTTCCGGGGAATTAAACCAGATTTCCGATAAAATGAGTGAAGGATCTGAAACAACGGTTTCAAAACTCAATACAGTTGCTTCAGCTGCGGAAGAAATGAGTGTTAACATGGATTCTGTGGCAGCTGCCATGGAACAGACCAGTACGAATGTGGAGATTGTCGCTACCGGAACCAGTGGCATGAGTACAAGCATAGAAAAGGTCTCCCAGAACTCAAATCATACCAGAGAGATCACCAACAAAGCAGTTGAAAAGGCTCAGCAGACATCGAAAAGAGTCAGCGGGCTTGGCCGGGCTGCGGAAGAAATCAACAAAGTCACGGAGACCATCAACAGGATTTCCTCCCAGACCAACCTTCTGGCCTTAAATGCAACTATTGAAGCAGCACGAGCCGGAGAGGCCGGAAAAGGTTTTGTTGTTGTTGCAAATGAAATCAAAGAATTGGCAGGCCAAACAGCCGGTGCAACAAAAGATATTGCTAAAAATATTCTGGAAATCCAGAATCAAATAAAAGGTGCTGTCACTGAAATCCAGGAAATTTCACAAATCATCAACCAAATCAATGATTTTGTTAATGAAGCCGCCTCTGCCATTGAGCTTCAGTCTACCACAACCAATGAGATTGCCGAGAATATCAGTCAGGTATCATCCGGTATCCAGGAAGCCAATGTAAATGTTAACCAGAGTTCAGAAGTATCGGGTCAGGTGGCAGAAGAGATTACAGATGTTCTCACAGCTTCCCGGGAAATCAACAGCTTTTCTTTCTCTGTTAAAGAAAAGGCAAAAATCCTGAATAATGTCATGCTTCAATTGCAGGCGATGACAGAAAAATTTAAGATATAAGCTATCCTCTAACGGATGCCATAATTTTAATACTATTTCTCGGTGTAATTTCTTTTTTTATCAGACCACGTTTAACAGATTTTCAACTTTCTGCATGTTAAATGCATATTCAGCGATTATTTTTGAGATATCCTCAGAGTTCATTCCCAATTCTTTCATGGTCTGATCATTAAACCGATACGTCAACCCGTCTGAGCCCACACCAATTCCAATCATCATACATATGCAATCGGCCAAATAGACGACAGCAATTTCTTTATCTTTGACCATTGAAACATCCGTGAGATGATGATGGCGAATAATTTTGACCATTTTTGGAGAAAATTTCCACATTTTTGCTATCATTCCCCCGAGCTCGGCATGATCTACACCGATAATTTTTTTTTCAGCCTCCCTGAAACTTAAGTTTTCATTCACAACCAATGCTGATATCTTTTCAAAAGAATCCATGACAAACCTGTCCAGAACTATTTTACCAATATCCTTAAGCAGGGCGGCTGTGAAAATTGTACTTTTATTTTTGAATAAAAGCTTTTGGGCGATCTGTTTTGCAATCAATGCAGAAGATACAGAGTATTTCCACATGGCCCCTTCATGAAACCCATACCCTTCCTGTTTTCCGGACAATACCTTTGCACCTGATTTTATCAATACGATTTCAATAATCTGGTCTATTCCCAGAAGAGTGACAGCGTCCTTGATAGACTCAGCAGGATTTTTCAAGCCGAAAAAAGCAGAATTACATATTCTTAAAACACTGGCAGTGATAGCCGGATCATATTGGATAATGGTTGCTATTTGGGCCATGGAATAGTCCGGTTCATCAACCACCTCAAGAATTCGATTGATCACAGCCGGTACGGGCTTTAAATTTTTAATTTCTTTAACAAGTTCTTGAATGACACTCATAATACTTTAGTAATCCAAAAGATTGAGTATTTTGAATAAGAATTTAGGCTATAATACGCGGCAAGAACAGAGAAAGTCAAGAAACCAGATAAATTAATCAAAAAAATTAATTTAACATACTCAGACCGTATGTTTCACTCTCTTTTCTGATTCTTTATTGGAAATGATCTTAAATAATCCGGGCATGACAGTATTTCGCCCGTTGAGTTTGGCCTTATATAACATGGTATCCGCATCCTGAATAATTCGGGTCATGTCTGCACACCGATTCAGTTCGGACACACCAAAGCTGGCAGTGACTTTGATAGTATCGTCATTATGCATAATGATTTTTTTTGAAATTTTAATTCTCAGACGATCCGCAAGTTCCATGGCTTTTACCTTATCGGTTTCAGGCAAAATAGCAATAAATTCTTCCCCGCCGTATCTGGCAAGGATGTCGCCTGTTCTCATATTTTTTTGCATAAGAGCTACGACTTCCTGCAACACCTTATCACCGGCAAGATGCCCATAGGTATCATTTATTCTCTTAAAATGATCCAGATCAAACATAAACATGGACAGATCATTTTTATGGCGGATGGCTCCTGCAATATTTCTTTTCAGCTGATTCTCAAACTCTCTTCTATTGTAACATCCGGTTAAGGGATCAA
>Ga0255426_10065_pt1 | contig 21928 bp, 21 predicted proteins | sample ANMaggSeSYBR02J9_FD_182666 | JGI IMG/M metagenome (GOLD analysis project Ga0255426, IMG submission 182666) | Sediment cell enrichment communities from methane seep in Santa Monica Basin, California, United Staets - ANME aggregate JGI... | ecosystem: Environmental > Aquatic > Marine > Cold seeps >...
TTGATAAATCGTTCATTAATAGTTTATGTAGTCCAAAACTAAGTAATAATATTCTAAAAGAATTAAATAGTAATCAACTTCTTCATCGAAAACAGATATTAGCTTTAATCAGAAAAGCTTTTATATTCTCTTCAAATAATAGTAAAAACTTTATCAAGGATGACCCAGACGACTTTCTTAGCAGCTTTTTTCAAATTAATGACCAGCTTGAGGAAACAGATGAAAATAATAATTTCTATTATTCAATTATCAGAACCTTTTATTTTGATATAAGTGACTATCTCCACTCAAAAATAGCACGAAACCATATTATTCTAAAATATTTAGAAAATCATGACTCAAGCGGAATTAATTTTAAAAATATTTTTGAAAGAGTAACTGATTTAACAATTGATCAATACCACATATTATTATACGGTATATTCTTCAAGTATGAATTGTTAATTAAAGATAAAGATATATTTACTCACCCAGAAGTGTTTTTTTTAAATGAAAATTATTTTAAATTTATAAAAAAGAAATATAAAAACAAAGTTGAAATTCTATTTAAAAACATAAGTCAATCACCTTCATATTTTAAAGACCAACTTGAAATCCAAGAAAATATTATTAATAACCCCAATTTTGCTATTAATCCTTTTCGGAAATATCCACTTTGTAAAATAGATAATAATTATTTACTTCTAGATAAAAAATATTTGGTAGAAAAAATTACAACTGGAGCATTTTATATCGTTTTAGATAAAATAAAAAATGATAAAAAAAGACAAAAACTTTGGCATAATTATGGACTTGCATTCCAACACTATTGCCGAGAAATCATTGAAAAAACGTTAACTAAATCAAAAATCTTATTTACACCTAAACAATTAATTCCGGAAGAAAAAATTTTTTCTAAGAAAAAAACTGATTATGCGATTTATATTTATCCTGATACATTTATTATTTTTGAGTTTACTATCCAATCATTTTGGGATAAAACAGTATACAATCTTGATAAACAAACCTTAATTAATAATATTGAAAAAATATTATTTGGTGATAGTGGTAAAGTATATCAATTCAAAAGTACTGAAGAATGGTTATTGAAAAATTGTGCCAAAAAATTTGGTGGTGTTCTAAACATTAATAAAAATATTAAAACTCATAGAATCCTTGTTCAACAAAAACAATTTCCACCATTTAACTCCGCTTATGATCAAATTTATTCAAAATTATTTATTAAACATTTTGGTAAGTTTGATTATGAGAAAGATTACATCCATTTTTTTAATGCTCTAGAATTTGAAAGTTTCATTGAATGTATCGAAATATATGAAAAGCCTCAAATGATGTTAGAAAATTATAAAAATGGAGAGCATCTATGTTTCAATAATTATTTAATAAAAAATAAAAAATCACATAATAATAGTTACTTAGTGAGTTATTTAGATAGTTATTTTCAAAACATTAAAAATGAATTATTTAATATTCCGTTTTAATATTTGTCTCACTTCCTCCTGATCGCTCCAAGCAACTTCCTTCTCATCTTCTCCAAAAGCCAAACTTTTCTCATGCCCCTTTCCAGTTATAAAAACAATATCACCTTCACGTGCAATTTTTAATGCAAAATCAATAGCATCTCGTCTGGAATTTATAGAATCCTCATCAAATGCCACAACAGGCTTCTCACCAACTCCTATTGCTTCTTCAATGCTGGTTTTTATTCTTTTCATATTTACATCCTTATATTCATCACTATTCTCAAACCGATAAAATAATTTCCCGCCGGACTTTTCTGCATGTTTGAATATTTCATCGTTTATGCCTTTGAGTTTCTCATCTCTTGGATCTTCTGCAGTTAAAACTGTAATATCAGCATGATTACACGAAACTTCTCCCATTTTCCTTCTCCCCTTATCCCGTTTTCCAGCACATCCAAATACTGAGATAATTCTAGCTTGATCTGGAAGTATATCTTTTACTGATTCCAGCGCGGATTTTAATGCTTCCGGGGTATGTGCAAAATCAACTATTATTGTAAATGGGGAACTTTGAAGTATCTGCATACGACCACAAGGTGTGGCAAACGAACGTAGAGCATTGCTAATCTCTTCAAGACTTAAATAATTGTTACAAACACTTATTGTCTGTATAACATTTAAAAAATTGTGCTTACCAATAATCGGCACAAAAAATTCAATTCCCTCATAATCAAATTCTATTCCGGTTACAGAATGCCTTTTATTTATCAATTCAGTTTCACTACACCATCTTACATATACATCCTGTTTTATTTTTTTTGACTTTGCCTCTATCCACTCTGCACTTTTTTTGTCGTCTTTATTTAACACTACTAACCCCTTATCTTTCGTCATCTCTATAATTCTAAACTTTGCATTTGCATAATTCTCCCATGTCCCGTGATAATCCAAATGATCGTATTTAATATTTGTAATTATTGAGCTATCGAATTCTATTCCAAACAAACGATTTTGATGAAGGCCTGAAGAAGTTGATTCTAATACTGCATGTGTAACTCCCTTTTCTACCATTGTATTCAAATACCTGGGAACATCCCAAGGATCCGGTGTTGTTACATGTAAACCGGTATCTATCAACTCATCCCCAATCTTTGCATTAATAGTTGATAAGTAAGCAACCTTCATTTTCGATCTCATAAATACGTGATAAATCATTGAAGAAACTGTAGTTTTACCATCGGTTCCAGTAACCCCTATTAAAATCAACTTCTTACCAGGATTTCCATATCTCATAGTTGCAAATATTGATTGCAATTTATGAAGGATATTTTTTGCTATTTGAACCGGATGATTTTGTAGCATTTATCTTAAATTTAGAACTTACTAACTAATAATATGAGGCAAAGTCTGGGGTGTCAATTATTTTAATATTTATACAAAAGACGGTTTTCTTTCGAGCCTTCTAATTACTTTGGCCAATTTTTTCCTGATTCGGTGAAGCTTAGTTCCTACATTTGTTTCAGTAAGACGCAAAAGTTTTGCAATCTCTTTATTTGACAACTCTTCAAAAAATTTATAGTAAATAAGGTATTGATCTTCCTCTCTAAATTCTCTTATTGAATTATAAAGAACAATAAATTCGTCTCTCTCAAGCATAAAGTCCTCCGCCTTTTTATCATCAGACTTAACAATATTTGATATATCAAAAAGTGAGACATTATTTTTATACTTTGAAGATTTTCTATAATGATCAATAACTCGATTACGTGCGATTCTAAAAATCCAGGCAGAGATAGTCACTCCCTGCCACTTGAAGTCATCAATTGACTTATAAATCTTTTCAAATACGTCCGAAGCCAGGTCTTCTGCTATCTCTGAAGAAGAAACTCTTTTATTGATAAAATCAAATACTTTTTTATAAAATACCATATAAATTCTCTCAAAGTCCTTTTTGGAAAATTTTCTCTGCTTTACAACTTCTTCTTCTATTTTGGCTAATAATCTATGTTTATTCATTAAATTTTTTTGAAATTTTCCTTAAAACTGCATTTCTAAGATCAAACTTTGCAACTCCTGAGATAATATCATCCAATCTCATTTCTTTAGCTACGCCAAGTGAAAATACTGCGCTTAAAAAATCTGCTTCTTGCGGTATCATACTATATCTCAGGGCTTTTATCTTTCTATCACGATAGGTTAGAACAATACTTTTTGAAGTTTCTTTAACATTGACCTTTGATTTCTTTCCTGTTCCAAATTCAAAATAACTACCATTCTTTTTTCTCTTGACTGATCCTGTTTTATATATAATAATTCCTCCATATTTTGTTGTACATTTCACCAAATTTTCGGTTACCTTTGAAGGTTTGAGTTTATTTACTACTACCAGATAATCCGGTTTTATAAAACTTGACCAATATTTTGCAGTATAGGGATTTTCGCTTATTGCTGATAAAACTAATATATGCGGATTACTTTGTCCAATAAATAAATAAATAATAATTCTTATAAATAGTATTAGCCAACCAAGGGGTGATCTTTGAGTATCAGAATATCCAAGAATATTTAGAGGAATAGACAAATCCCACCAAATTTCTTTTGTATTCCGCCTTGTAATAAACTTTTCTGATAAAACCGTATAGATTCCCTCTTTAACCAATTCTGCACCAACCGAACCTGTAACAACAACAAGCTCAATACTGTGCTTTCTAATTGCTATCCGAGAAAAAAATTGTAGAATAAACTTTAGGATAAATCTCATAGTACTATCTGATTGTATAACAAATATAGGTATTTAATAAAGGCTAGAGTCGAATTTATTAAATATTAATAATGAAATAAAAATATTCATTTCTATTGGTTATTGATCATTGATTATTGGTTATTAATAACTAGTTACCTGCCTGCATGGCTGCACCAGCAGTCAGGCAGGTTGGTTATTGAAAGTATTACTATTTCCTAGGTACATTAAGATGGTCCTTTATTCTATTGAATATCTCAAGCCACAACACCCTGGAATTGTGAGAAGCCAAATGTCCTACTTTGGGTTTATATAGCCAGGTTGATAAAATAAAACTTTTTTGTTTTGATAAATCAAATCCGATATAAGTAGTATTTATCTCATCTGAGTATCCTGCTTTATTCTTATATGGAATTAACGCTGTACCTGATTTCATTGCGATATCATAATTTAACAAATCTTTATAATAATATTCAAATACATTATTTCGATAAACCTGATTTAATATACCGCCTACAATTTTTGAAGTTTGGGAAGAGATCGTTTGCACTATTGCTTCAGGTTCAAATTCTCGAATATTTCTATTTTGTTCAACAATTCTAGATACAATGTGCGGTTTCATGTACTTGCCTTCATTTGCAACAGAAGCTGCTGCTGCTGTTACTTGAAGAAGAGTTCCCTCATAACCATGACCATACGAATGCGTAACAAGATCAGAGATATTCCACTCCTCCTTTTGTTTTAATGCTCCGTATGATTCAAATAACTCAATCCCGGTTGGCTCACCCATTCTAAATTTAGATAAATATTTGTAAAGCCCGCTTATCTCTAACTTTTTTGCAACATTATATAGAGCTATATTATCTGATTTTATAAGCCCCTCGGCAACTGTCATAGGAGCTTGTGGCAAACGATCAAAGGTACATACTCTGCAATTTGCAAGGTTATATTTACATTGATCTTCTGTTTTATCAATAAAAAATTCACAACCTTCATGGCCTTCCGGTAAAATTATTGTTTTTGGTTCTACCACACCTTCTTCAAAAGCTCCGGATACTGTAAATATTTTCCCAACAGAGCCAAATTCATAGGGAGTGGTAATTGCTCTGTTACTGAACGCTTCTAAGTCTTTTATTTTGTTATATTTATTGGGATTAAAAGTTGGATAATTCGATAAAGCAAGTATTGCGCCTGTCTTTGGATCCATAAGCAAAACAGCTCCCGCCTCTGCATCATATCTCTCAACAGCCCATTTCAGTCTCTCTTCAATAATTCTCTGTAATTTCAGGTCTACAGTTAAATAAATATCCGTACCACGCTGCTCTTCAATAGGAGTAAAATCCAGAATAGTTATAGTATTTCCAAAACTATCAACCTGTTCCTGATGAAAACCTTCGAGAGACTTTAGACTGCCTTCCCAAGCTGCCTCTATTCCAGAACGACCTTCCAAATCTCCATGTGCATTGTATCCATAAAACCCAACTATATGCGAAGCAAGATCATTTTCAGGATAAATTCTTTCTGCAGTGTATTCAACAAAATTACCCTCTAAAGGAAATTCTTCAACATCATCTCTTTTCAAATGAACTAACGCTTCCTTACGTCCATAGGGTAATTTTGATGCGATCTTTATCCAATCAGGTCCAGAATCTAACAATTCTCTAAGCTCTGACTCTTCCATCTTCAAAACTTCTGATACCTTCTTAATATATTCACTCCTGCTTTGTTTTCCATAATTCTCAGCTCTTTCAAGCTCGGGAATATATACATATATATCAAAACGCCTCTCTGAGAATGCCAATGTTGTCCCATCACTACTATAAATACTTCCTCTAAGGGCTGGAATCTCAACATTTCTAATCCTTTCTGCAGCCATCTCATCAAATTTCTTTGAGTCAATAATCTGCCATCTGAACAAGAATAGGAAAACCAGAAGGAAAAGACCTACCAGAAGAAGTTGAACAAATTTCATTTTTCTGAATTGGAAACTAAATTCATTCATTTTTCAGCACTTACTTTAGCTGTAGCAACGTCAATAATTCTAATATCTTTTTGATTCATTTTCAAATCATCTTTAGCTTTTTTTTCAATTGTTGAGCTGACTTTAAGAGCCTCATATCTTGAGCGAAGTAGATCATTTTTTATCTTTTGGGATTCCTGTTCAGATCTTATCCCCGAAAGTTCTTGTCCTTTTGTACCAACAACAGTTAATACACCAAGATTTACCACCATAAGAACACCAAAAAAAACAAGGAGGATAACCACAAGTTGTTTCTGAAGTCGAGCCAAAAAATGTTTTTTTTGTTCATCGACAAATATATCCTGAGACATTTAATTTTAAGTTAAAAATGCAATTTATTTTTTACTAAAAACCCGTAATTTTGCCGAGCTGGCTTTTGGGTTCTTTAGTATCTCTTGTTCAGTGGGTGTAATATAATCCATATTACCGAACTTTTTTTTCTCCCACTCTTTAAAGCTATTCTTTACGATTCTATCTTCACCTGAATGAAAAGAAATAACTGCAATTCGCCCCTTATCGTCGAGGGCCTCAAGCGACTGGGGCAGAAATGATTTTAGTGAATCAAGTTCTCGATTCACAACAATTCTAATCGCTTGAACGACCCTCGCGGCAAGGTTTCGCGAACCAGTTAGGTTCACAGCCTTATTAATAATTATCAAAAGATCTTCCATAGTTTGAATCTTCTGCATCTTTCTAAATGCTACAATCTCTTGTGCAATCCGTTTTGCTTCAGCGCCCAAATCTCCAAAATCAATTAATATCTTAATGAGCTCTTTCTCATATAAACCATTTAATAAATCAGCTCCACAAACTTGTAATTCTGTATCCATTCGCAGATCAAGCTGTGCATCTAATTTATATGAAAAACCTCTCGTATGATCTTCTAATTGATCAGTTGATATTCCAAGATCCGCAATTATCCCATTTACCTTTTTTATATTTAATTGCTGCAGTGTTTTTTTCAAACTTTCAAAATTTTTATTAACAAGAATTACTACAACATTTTCTTTTTTATATTCTTTTTTATACTGTTCTTTACCATCCAATTCAAAACCATCCTCTTGAATTCTCTTACTAAAATTTTCTATTGCAGATTGATCTCTATCAAAACAGACAATCGTAATAAGATCGCCATGTTTTTTCAACACCTTGTTTATAATCCCATAAGTATGCCCTCCGCCTCCTAAAGTTGTATCAATATAAATTCCTAAAGGTTTTGGATCTATTTTCTCAATAATTTTTTGTAAAAGAACAGGTACATGTTTTGTTCCCATCGCGCATGTTTCACCTTATAAATTTAGATAATGATCCTGATCTATCCAATCTCACTCAGTCTTTCTGCAATATCAGCAACATTTTTATTTAAATTTTCAATTTTTTCTATCCATCTTTTCTTTGCCCACACCTCAATCCAATTTTCAATTCCAATAAAAATCACCTCTTTCTCAATCGCACTAAACTCTTTTAGTGATGAACTTAAGACAAATCGACCCTGATTATCAAGCTCTATCTCAAATGCACCACCTATCAAATATCTTTTCAAATCTCTTACATTGGCACTTAGTAACGGTCTAACCTCAATAGATTTTATTAATTTCTTCCATCTATCCTTATCAACAAGTATTAATGAATTTTCATAACCCCTAGTAATTATCAACTCTCCCTTGAGTAAATCGCGAAATCTTTTTGGAACAGCTATTCTGTTCTTTTCGCCAATTTTTGATTCATATTCTCCGATCAACATAACTCGAACAACAAAAATAATTATTAATTAATAATTTCTAATTACTAATTGTTTATAAAAGGGCAGTAAAGGCAATTAGATGACAAGGTGAAATGCAGAGGAGACCTTGGAAGTTTTGGAGTGCTAAATTCTCTGTGGTCTCTTTCAAAAAATTTAGCTAGGGTTGTAAAAATGTTTAAAAGTGCGTATGTTAAGACTTTTGGTTTTTGTTCACCACATTTCACCACTTGTCCCCACCAATATAACCCGTAGAAAAACTTATGACAAGTATATACAATAAAAAAGAACCGAAGAATGAACGAAGGTCGGCCGAACTTTACACTAAAAAACAATAACAAATCGTTTGGAAAATAGTTGGTAACTAGCTACGGTTTATGATTAATAGCTAATGGTCAATGACTAATGGCCAATGGTTAACGGCTAATGGCTGATGGTTAATGGTTAATGGTTTATGATCAAAAAACCGAACCATTATCGAAAACCATCACTAAATCCTCTATATTACATCTATTCTTTAACAAAATCCCCAACTTCTCCATCTAAAACTTCCTTTAAATCTTCAGTTTTCATAATTATTGAAGCAGTCTTGATTCCACAATTAAATGCTGATCTTTTTTCCTCATCATTCCTCTTATCCCAAAGTACCTTCATTCCCAGTAAATTCCCAAATGGTGGCACTCCACCTACTTCAATTCCCCACTTCTCTTTTATCACTTCCGGCTTTTCAAACTCCACTGCTTCATCCACCACATCTTTTACTTTCTTCATATCTAATTTTAAATTAGAAGGGAAAACCACCATAAAATTATCCTTACTCTTTTTACCTCGTAGAATAATCACCTTGCGTCCTTCTTCCATGCTGGTATTTCTAACCTCTGATGCTTCTTCTGAAGTAATAACCGGTTCATGTTCCAGATAATCATATTCGACGGCCCTACTTTCAAGAAACTTCTTTATCTTTGTAACCAGCTCATCTCCAGAACTTATCTTTCCCATTCTTCTTTTAGCTCCAGCTATTCTTTTAAGATCAGAAGGAAAAAGTGTTGCCGATCTAATGTTTGGAAGTTGAAAAATTTGCTGTGTCATACGCTCTAAACCAAAAGAAAAACCGGCTTCATTTGGCATACCAAATTTAAAGGCTTGAAAATAATGCTCATAGTCTTTCTCATCAAGTCCCTCCTCCTTAAATCGTTTGTAGAGTTCCTCATACTCATGGATTCTATGAGTTCCTGAGAGCCATTCGATTCCTCTACAAACAAGATCATAACTAATAGATTCTTCCGGGTTATCGAAATCATTCCAGGTGTAAAAATTTTTATTTTTCTTAAAATGAGTTAGAAACAAAAAGTCAGTACCATGTTCTTCCAATGCCCACTTACCTAACTCCCTTTCATCTTCCGGATCAACATCAAGCTCTTCTCTTTTAGAACTTTTCCCGATTCTTTTTTCAATTACTTCAAAAGCATCTTTCACTTTGATTCTTGGAAATTTTCCTTCAGGTAATTTAGGAAGGACTACCTCGCCTAATTCCAATTCTTTTTTATAATTTTTTATAAGATGATCTAGAATATCCCTAACGGTTTGTTCTATTACTTCCAAAACATCTTCATAGTTCTCAATAAACCCCATTTCACCATCTAGATGAGTAATCTCCATAATATGACGGGACGTATTGTGCTTTTCAGCTCGAAATACGGTTGCTATAGTAAAAACGCGCTCATATGCTCCAACCATTATCTGTTTATAAATTTGTGGACTTTGAGCAAGATAGGCATTTCCTTCATAGTAATTAACCTTAAATACGTCAGCGCCGCTCTCACTTGGGGCTCCCATTAGCACAGGTGTTCTAAATTCTATAAAACCCTGTTCTTTCATTGATTTTGAGAATGCTTCTAAAATTCCCGCCTGAACTTTGAAAATAGCTTGTTTTCGAGGATTACGAAGTACTAGCGGTCGATAATCCAGCTCAGTATCGATATTTAACTTAAGATCTTTTTTATTATATTCAATTGGAGGCACCTCTTTTATCGGAACTTTTATAGTTATCTCAGGATCAACAATCTCAACACCAAATTCAGTCTGTTCAGATCCTTGAACAAGACCAGTTACTTCAAGGATTGTGCCTTCTTGAAGACCTTCGATTTTTTTTAGTTCTTCTTTTTCAAAAATAACAATCTGAATCAAGCCGCCACGATCTCGTAAAATAAGAAAATTTATTTTACCTAAACTGCGGACAATATGTAGCCAGCCTGCAAGTTTTACTTGTTTGCCGACTTTATTTTTACATTCATTTGATAACGTTCTTTCCATTATTTTTCTATTAATAATTTAATTTATTTTACCTGACGTTGGTTCAAAGCTCCAGCTTTGAACAACCAATGTTGAATTTTCTACTAATCAACCCGCCGCTACTTTCTTTTGGCGGAATATACCGGGCTATAATTTATACCCGCCCACGGCGGATTATACTAATCTAAAGCTCGTAAACTCGCTAAGATTAGCATAAAAAAACCAGCCCTTGGCTGGTTCTGAATATAATTTAAACAACACAACTCAAAACCAGCCGGAGCTAGGTATTATCGTTATCATTATTGTTTAAAAACATTATTGTCATAATGATGTTATACAATAGAACTAATTCTCCTGTCAAATTAGGTAGCTTTTTCTAAAGGTTCCTTTGGTCTAACAAGCATCATAGAAATATTATCTTGAGTCTGTCCAAAACGAAAACTAAGTTGCCTTTCTCTTATTTTACTTAAAGCTTCAGCCGGGTGATCAATATTTTTCTTTATTATTTGCCCTATCTCATCAACAAATACTTGACTTATTCCATCTGAAGCAAGGAGATAAGCAGAATTCCCCGAAACTCTGCGAGTATGGGTTCTTGCAATTGACTTTTCCAGTCCTCCTATCAAATTTCCTGGATTATTGAACCAATCTTTATAATCTGGATTAGATGCTACAGCAACTGACACAAAAGCTCTTACAAGATCAGGATCTGAATAAATCTCACTTCTTCGTTTATTACCAAATCTTTTTGAAATATACTCTCCGTAAGTTTCATGATAATCTCCAAAAACCTTTACAAATAAATGTGCAAAGTTAACCGATCCCGAACTAGCCCTCTGTTGAAGTAATTTCTCTAAATGAGGAAGAAAATCTTTTCCTTCGAATTCTTCAAAATCAGGATTATCGGTTCCACCATTAGATACTAAAAATTCAACCAATTGATCAATCATACCATCACTTTCGTTGATCTGAATAATCTTTCCAGCATCAAGATCTATCTCATAAAACTTTGAATCTCCAACAGAACAATACTCTATTTGTCCATCTTGTATTCTGGTTCCAATAAATGTTGCTTGTTCACCCAAACCCTTACCATTTATTGTTCTAACAGCATTGTCTGCTCTTTCAATTCCTTTAGTAACAAGATTGTTAGGAAGACCTTCGCTAACCAAAGAATGAAATGCTTCACATGCTACAAAACTGACGTCTCTTGATTCTTCAGTTTGTCCTGTTGCATCCGCAATAGCAAAAATACCTTTTGGTGCATCTTCTAATACAAAATCAGCCTGTAAAGTTCTTCCTCCCCGGCTTTCAAGAGTAGCACCACTAAATCCGTCAGAAGAAAAAACACCAATACTTCCTGCCCCCCCTTCAAGCCGTCCAACTTTTCCGGAGGTACAAATTCTTTGCGCTGAAAGCTCTTCTCCTGCCATATTTGAATATTATCAACTAAATTAAACTCTTAACTTTATACTTTAAGAATTCTATCACGATTCATGATACATAATTCATGATTCTTATTATTTATGATATTTTCCTCCAGCTAAAATATCTCCAACTCGAAACAACTGTTCTAACAGTAGCACTCTCACAAACTCATGTGGCAATGTCAGCTTTGATAAAGAAAAAACTAAATCTGATTTCGTTTTTACTTCTTCCTCAAATCCAAACGCATTACCAACAAAAATTCTAACTTCTCTGCTCTCCAATTTCCAATCTCTTATCTCTTTTACAAATTCTTTTGTAGTAAATTCTTTACCTTCTTCGGAAAGAATTATTGTAAACCCGGAATCAAACTGCTTTTTAATATCATCTAGAACAATTTTTCCTTTCTTCACATCTTTGAGCTCAACAATCTCTATCTGTAAATATTTTTTAGACAACTTAAGATAATAATCTTCTAACTCTCTCAAAGAAGAGTTTTTTATCTTTCCGAAATTATAGAGTTTAATTCGTAACATACTCAAATTGTAACTAATGTTTTATCTTCTGTCACTATTAAATTCGGGAATCGGATACCGGATGGCGTATACCGCTGGGCGTTTGGCGTAGAGCCTAGGACGGTTGGCATGTATTGTCTATGATCTGATATCTGTTTTCAAATTACTAATAACCCCTGTACAAGCTGAACAAAGTCAACATAATTGTGGATTATAACAATACGAGAAGACATCCCAAATAAAACAAAACTAGTACTTGCTTTTCTAATATAATTTCAAACTAAGCAGCTGGTAGAGGCTCAACAAGGGTTTTTACTCTATCTATGACTCTTTGTTGATCATCACTTGGCATTTCCTCTCTCGCATCACTCATTATGACATTATTTATCTCGCCCAAATCCCCGCCTGTCAAATGTTCAAGAATATTGCCCATTAAACCCAGCTGATCACTCAATCTTCCTCTTTCTATACTACTTTCTCTTTCTTCATTTTCATCTATAGTATAATCAATGATTTCTCTAGCTTTCTCTATCTTAACAGCCATATCATCACCCTGTTGATCTTCAACAAGATCTAAAGCACGATCTACTAAATTCATATGTAATGGATATTCGTCTTTCTTTTTATCATATGCTGAATTTATTTCAAGTAAACCATTCATAAAAGCAACCGATGCAACCTCATGTGTATTTGGATCTTCTGTCATATTATTTATTTAAAATATTAATATATGCAATATACCCCTAATAATAATTTATTACAAGAGTTATCGAAACACCTGAGACACCTGATATAATTAACATATGAATCTCAAATCTCAAAACTCAAAATTCGTAGTTGTTTACGTCGCTATGTCCGGTGGTGTGGATAGTTCTGTTGTTGCTGCTATTTTAAAAAACAAAGGATATCAAGTTACAGGTGTATATATGAAAAACTGGTCTGGTGATAATTTTGGTATACAATCTGATTGTCCCTGGGAGGAAGATATTAAAGATGTGAAAAAGGTTTGTAAACAACTGGAAATACCCTTCTTGTCATTTAACTTTGAAAAAGAGTATAGAACAAAAGTTGTAGAATACTTTTTTAACGAATACAAAAATGGCAGAACCCCGAATCCGGATATTATGTGCAACAAAGAGATTAAGTTTGAGTTATTCTTAAACAAAGCACTGGAATTAGGCGCAGATTTTATAGCAACTGGACATTATTCTCAAATTAAAAACGATGGTAATGAATTTTCTCTTTATAAAGGAACTGATAAAAACAAAGATCAAAGTTACTTTCTTCATCTGTTAAATCAAAACCAGCTTTCAAAAATTCTATTTCCAATCGGACACCTTCATAAATCCGAAGTAAGGAAACTTGCTAGAAAGTTTAAACTTCACAATGCAGAGAAAAAAGATTCTCAAGGAATCTGCTTTATCGGTAAAATCGATGTTCAAGAGTATTTACGATCCAAAATCAAAGAAACTCCGGGTGATATTGTAGATATTGACTCTAAAAAAAATTGTAGGGAAACATGAAGGAATGCAGTTTTTTACCATTGGTCAAAGACAAGGTCTTGAGATTGGCGGTAAAAAGGAGCCATATTTTGTAGTTGGAAAAAAAGCAGAGAAAAACATCGTTTATGTTGGAATGGGTAAAAAACATAAACTTCTGTACAAAAAAGAAGTTCAGCTTGAAAATATTCATTTAATTTCAAAAAAACAAGCTTTAGAGAACCTAACGAAAACCGATAATCTTTCTGCTGCTATTCGATACAGACACAAACCAGTAAGCTGTATTATCGATAAAAATCTCAAAGTAACTTTTATTGAAAATGTTCGCGCAGTAACACCAGGACAGAGTCTAGTATTTTATAAAGAAAACCAATGTCTAGGAGGTGGAGTGATAAAATACTAGTAACTAACTCCAGATCGCGACTTGTCCTTACTGTCAGTCTATCGCTCTTTCAATATTCGGTACCATCTGTTTTTTACGTGAGATTACTCCAGGTAGCAACAAGATTTCTTCTTTAAATTCTTTATTAAACGCTGCTGCTGCTATCTCTTTTTCTTCTTCATTGGAAACTAACAGCGTTGATTCTGACTTTAATATATCAACCACAAAGAAAAACATCATTTCAAGATCTTCGTTGTCTTTTAGTTTAACCATTGCTTCTAAAAGCTCTTCTTTCATATTCAGTGCATTCTCGGGTTTTGTAGTTTCCAAAACCGCAACTCTAACCTTTTTGCAGGCAAGTTCATATATTTTGCTATCTGAAAGAAGTATCATGCTAGCACTCATACCAGTAAGATCTGACTTTGCATCAAACATCTCTTCAGCTAGTTCTTTCATATCTATTCCAGTTATCTTTTCTAATCTCTCAGATACCTCTTTATCTCTATCTGTAGTTGTTGGACTTGTGAACAACAAAGTGTCAGAAAGAATAGCGGCAAGCATAAGCCCAGCAATGTCATTTGGCAGTTTATCAAGCAGTCCGTCTCTCTCGACCAACTCATATAGAATTGTCATTGTACAAGCAACCGGCCTCACTGTTATTTTTATTGGTGCTGGAGTAGATAGTCCTCCCGCAAGTTTATGATGATCAACTATTTCAAGAATTTCTGCTTTATTTATTCCTTCAGGAAGCTCATCAGGATTACTTGTATCAAGAATAACTATCTCATCATTAGGATTAATATCAGTGAGAATCTCTGGTTTATCAACTTTAAATTTTCCCAAGACAAATAATGCTTCTTTATTTGGTTCGCCCAAGACATGTGGAATAACTTCAACTCCTAGTTGTTTTTGATACCATGAATATACTATTGGTGCTAAAGTTGAATCTGTGTCCGGAGATTTATGTCCAAAAGCTTTAATCTTATCCATTTTATTTAATTAATAATTAGTAATGAGTACGTCGACTACGCTCAGTATAAATAGTCTATTGTGAATAATATACTAAATATGAAATATGAATCAAAAATCATGAAACTTGAAAGAACAAATTTCTTATTCATGCCTCTTAATTCATACTTCTTGCTTCATGATTCTTATTTCTGCTACAATCATACCACTTTAATAAGTGTGATGAAAAATATTATTAAAACAAAAACAGCAACTCATCATAACCCTCTTTTTTGGAGGTAATTTCCTATGTACTAAGGTCAAATGACCAATGACTAATGACTAATTTTAAGTACAAAACATTTTCCTCCGACAGGAGGATTTTTATTTGTTAGAATTAATAATTATTAATAAAAAATATGCAACAAAAATTACAAACTTTAAAAGGATTTCGTGATCTTTTGCCTGACGAGAAGCGGAAGAGAAACTATGTAACTAAAAAAATTATTGAAATTTTTGAATTATTTGGATTTGAACCTTTTGAAACTCCGACTCTAGAGTATGCGTCTCTTTTGCTTGGTAAATACGGGAAAGAAGCTGATCGGCTTGTATACACCTTTGAAGATAAAGGTAAAAGAAAAATCGGACTAATATATGATCAAACCGTTCCTATTTCCAGGGTACTGGCTCAGTATCAAAACGAGCTTCCAAAATATTTCAGAAGATACCAGATGCAAAATGTCTTTCGTGCTGAAAAACCCCAAAAAGGACGATATAGAGAATTTACACAATGCGATATTGATATTTTTGGAAGTTCTTCATTGGTTGCTGATGCTGAAATAATTGCATGTTCTTATTTTGCTTTTAAAAACGTTGGCTTTAAAGAAATAATTATTAGTATCAATGATAGACAAATATTATTTAATACTCTGTCCGAATTCTCAACAGATGATGTAAACGTTTTTTCAATCATTCAATCCGTAGATAAATTAGACAAAGTGGACGGCGAAACTGTGGTTAAAGAATTAATCGGCAAGGGTCTTGAAAAAAAATCAGCAGAAAATGCCCTTAATGCAATAAAAAAAGCAAAAGTTTCAGAAAACTTGAAAAAAACAATAGCTATAGTAAAACAATTAGGAGTTCCAGAAGGTTCTTTAAAATATGAACCCTTTTTAGCCCGGGGTCTTGATTATTATACCGGGACTATCTTTGAGATAAAAATTCCGCAATTTACTATCGGGTCTTTTGGAGGTGGAGGAAGATATGACAAATTAATTAAAAATCTGGGAGGTCCCGATGTTCCGGCTACCGGTATATCTTTTGGGTTTGATAGAATTGTTCAAGCTGCTAGTGAATTAGATCTTATTCCTAAAGATAATATGAAGCCCGAGCTACTTATTACAATATTTGATAAAAATTCTGCAAAAAGCTCATATGCAGTTGTTTTGAAATTTCGAAAAGCAGGAATAAAAACAGAATTATTTCCCTCTGATGAAATAAATATCAAAAAACAATTTAAATATGCAGATAAGAAAGGTTTTAGATGGGCAGTAATAATAGGACCCGTTGAGATCGAAAAAAAGATTGTTCAACTTAAAAATCTGGAAACTAAGGAACAAGTGGAGTTATCCGTAGAAAACGCCATTAAAAAAATAAGAAACTAGCTCGGATACCAAAAGTAGAGTGGTGTATAACGATAGTTGTGAATCGTTTGGCGGATGGCGTACGGCGTTAATTGCTCAAATATCGTCAAAGGTTGCACCTTTGATGTTCTTGAAGTCTTAATTAGCGCTATTATTCAGACCCTACTAATAACTGGATACCTGTTACTTCCACCAACATTTCCCCCAAATTCAAAACCAACCTCTTCTTTAATTACGGACAAGCTGTAGCATGTCCCTACCAATAGAAGTTGCTTTTGAATTATTGTTAATGGATCATGGAAAAATTCTAAACCACAACTCCCCAATAATCCACTCACCTTCTACAAATCCAGTTTGTTGCATTCTTGAGTCCAAACTATTTTCCCTATTATCACCTAAAACGAGAAAAGACCCCAAAGGAACCGTGACTTTTTGATTATTCATTATAAACGACCCTCCTATTGTTTCAGATCCTTTTGCAAGATATGGTTCGATTATTAAATTTTCATTTAAATAAACACTCCCTTTATCAATCTCAACCCTGTCACCACCAATAGCAACAACTCTTTTTATAAGATCCACTTTGCCCGGTTGGTGAAAAACCACTACATCTCCTCTTTCTATTGATTCAAATTTATTTAATACCCACACCTCACCATCAGAATAATTCGGCTCCATAGAATATCCTTCAATTTGTACAAACGGTGTAAAGATATAGATAACTGCAACTAAAACCAAACAACAAATAAACCAGATAAAACACCCAGACAAACAAAAACATAAATATTTTCTCTTCATAATTTTATTATTTTTTAATCCCTCTATTATACATTTATTTAAATTGTAATCTAAAATTTAACATTTCTCTAATTTATATCTATAATATTAGTATAATTTATTAATTTTTTCGTATGGAGGCAAATCAAACAGCCCAAAAACCACAGCCTGCAGTACAACCACAGGCAACAAATGTAGTCGCAAACCCCAAGCCCCAGCCATTTAAATCAAGCATGTTTAAAATTATCCTGGCTGTTGTTATAACATTTATGCTGACAAGCATCTGTTTTTTACTTTGGTTCAATACTGGGCTTAAAGATACATTTATCACTTCAAAACCAACATCTAATGGAGATTCCTCAACACCAAATGAAACCTCACCAACCCCTGTGGTTACAGAGGAGCTTCAGGCAGTGAATCAAACCTTTACAGGTGACGAAGTAACTGCAGAAATCCCCCAAGATTGGGATATAGTTGAATATAAAGATGGTGCCGGAACAGATATGGTTGTTGGAGGTCAAGTTTATACCGGACTTACAGGATTAGAAGTTCTAAACGCTAACAACAATGTAGTGTTCAAGATGAAAGCTGTTGACGGTGTAGGAGGACTTGGAACCTGTAGCGAAATTTTTAAATTCAGTGATACCCAGCAGACTTATATTGACCAGTTGATTGCTGACGGGCAAGCAGTTGAAGGAGCTGGATTTGTATATCAGATCAATGACCTCTCAAATGAAACATATGTTAATCTAAATATTTTCGGAAATGATGCTAGAAGAATCGCTACAGCCTTATACTGGAATGATTATAATGCAGTTGGTGTATTCAATCCTTTGTGTGGCATAAATGCTGCATTTATTATTTTCGATGAAATTGAGTTTGGAGTTCAAAATGCTCCAGCAGGTTACATTGCTCCATATGAAGTAACAATTACTACAGGAACAACAGCAGCGGATCTTTTGATACTAGATGCCATTTTAAATTCACTGGAAGCGGTTATTTAGTTGAGAGTTGAGAGTTAATAGTTGATGGTTAATTGAATTAATAAAATCTGAATATTACGGATATAGGCTCGAGAAGTCTTTGCAACCTCATATAATAAAAAATCTATTCAACATGTTTGACCAGACATTGACATTCCTTGATACTGAAACAACCGGAACCAATGCTTCAAATGACCGAATAATTGAAGTTGGTATGATCAAGGTAAAAAACGGGAAAATTCTTAACCGATTTAATTCTTTGGTTAACCCACACACAAATTATATACACCCATATATTTCATATCTAACCGGTATAAAATATCGTGAACTTGAAGATGCTCCTGATTTTGAGTCTCTCTCAAATGAAATCCTTAGTTTCACAAAAAATTCTATAGTAGTTGCCCATAATGCAAGGTTTGACCAAAGCTTCTTATTATCAGAATTCAATAGATATGATAAAGTGTTTAAGCGTCACTTCTGCTGCTCTTTGAAACTTTCTAGAAGACTTTACCCCCAATATTCTAGACATTCTCTTTCAGAACTAATTAAAAGATTTAAAATCAAATGTGATCTCAGACATAGAGCTTTGGCTGATGCTGAAGTCATATACAAATTTTTTGATATTATCCAAGCAGATCATTCTAAAATAAAATTTACACAGGTATTTAATAATTCAATTCTTTAAATTATTCAAATGTTAATACAATTTTCTCTGCTAATCCTTGGTTTTTCACTTGGTTGGGGGCTTTATTATTTAACAATTAAATTTAAAAAATTCTCAAAAACAAACCTATTGATTCCAAAAAATAAAACTGAGGTAATGTCACGAATACTTTATGGAGTAATACTTGGTACTTTATACTTTCTAGTTTCAGACAAAATAGTTACTTCTGTAGAAAATTTCAATTTTTCACAACTAGTAATACTTTTTATAGTTCTTGCAGTATTTACAAACCTAATATTTCTAGCAATATATGATCTAAGACATTTTGAAGTGCAAGGATTAATGTCGCTATCACTATTGATCTTTTTAATAGCTCTAAATGCAGGACTTTTATTATTTTGTAATAATCTTTCCACTACTCTTCTTTGGGAAAATAATTTCTATGATCCTTTAAGTAACGTTTTTGCCGGAATAATTGGTGGTTGTTTGACAGGACTTATATATTTACTAACCAAAAAAAAGGGAATTGGAGAAGGAGATATAAGAATGGCAGTTATTATGGGACTGCTTCTGGGAATTACGAAACTGATTGTTGCATTTTATATTACAATTTTTTCAGCCTCCATCATTGGTATTATCTATGCTATTCGAATAAAAGAATTTAAAGGAGTAAAGATACCGTTTCTTCCGTTTATTATTCTAGGGATAGTAGTTGCCTTTCTTTATTCAGAGAGGATACTGACAATATTTCAAAATATAATTCTTAGGTAGTCTAATCCAACCTAACAAACGGAAATACTGAAATATCTACCCTCCTAGTCACCTCATAATAATACTCATCTAAATTACTGGTAAGAGTAAATTTTTTAATATCAACTCCATCATCTTCTATCAGGGAGCTACAGTCACCAAAACCATTTGACAAATTAATTGTTCCCGTATACGTTCTGTCATACTTAAGTTTATATAAACTCTCTTCAAAACAACTTTCAATACCAAGGGTTACCACTAGCCTGTTATTATAGTCATTTGCTACTCGAGTCAAATCAATGTTTGTTATTAGGATTGAAATACCGCTAAATAAAAGAATAGCTGATATAACAATAACTGTTGTTAAAGCTACACTTCCTTTTTGGTTATTTGTTCTCATTATTTAAAAATAAAAGATGTTTCTATTGTTTTTGAAACTGTTGAATCCAATACTTTATGAAACTCAATTATAACTCTAACCCCTACTAAAACATCCTTACTGTCAAGTACCTGTTCCAGGTTAAATTTCTCCATTAGAAAATCAGGATTTGTAATAAAATCACCTGTTACACCACTGTCGACAAAATTCAACTGTCCGCTTATAATTTTATACTCAAAATATCCTCCAGCTGTTGTAAGGCGCAAAACTCCATTATCATCTGAAAATGTTGAATTTATCGCATCTACACTTTCTGCCTTATTAAAACTATCATTAAGATGATTCATAATAAAAATTGATGCTTTCTCCGTTTTTTCAATCTGCTCTGTTGATTCATTGCTATCACTAATAGTGAATGTAAACTGAATAACTCCAATAAATACAACAGCAAAAAGTGCTAGATAGATCAGAGATTCCAGCAAAGTAATTCCCTTATTTGATTTTGCCAACTTAATACTCATAACTAATACTAATCTCTTCTAGAATAGGGGTATTTACGGTATCTGAACTTAAAAATGCTTTGTACTGGATATATCTCTTGTTTTGTAATATATTTGGAACTGCCCCGCCAATAGGATTTGTAAAAAATGTACCTGATGTTCCATCCGGTCCAACCCAAGTTTCCGAACTCAGATCCGGGCTTGCTCCGGTTCTAAGCTGAAATGTAAGATCTGTATTTGCAGGTACTGTTTCGATCCACTCAAGTGAATAATAAGTTGGTGAAGCTGTACCGGTATCAAAAGCTGATGATACGTACCACCCTTCTGTTGCGTATCCATAACCTCCACTTCCTCCACCAATACCCGGTCCGCCACGAATAATTTGGAAATCATTGTTGGGGTCCCCGGTCATGATATATGAAAAAGTATTTCCTACTGCATCCTTTACTGAATCAACATCCCGGATTCCAGAATTAAACTGCATTCCTCCACACCTTGTTGGATTAGACTCATCACCAATTCCCACAGCCTGGTACTCCTCTCCATTTGTACCAACAATTAAAGCAACATTATCTTCTTCAATAATTGCCAGGGATTCAACACTCATAGTTCCGGTATCATAAGCTCCAACTACAGGCCTTGCACCGGTTTTAGTAGCAGTATCTAATATAAAAAACTCATCCTCATAATTTGAATAATTAGTGCCAAAATATGTACGTGTTCCATCCACAGTAACATAGATATCTTTTGTCTGTTGATTATTTACTGAAGTTAAAGAAGTAGTTGACATATTACTAGGATTACTAACATCGACAATTGCAAGTTCATACCAATCATTGTGCAGTGATGTATATGCATGATCATTTCTTACCGATACTTGACTTACCGTTCCAAAAAACCATGCAAGGGTGATTGAATCCAACTGCGGTCTACTTCCAGTTTTATCTGAAATATCAAAGGTTCTAAGCCTTCGACCTTGAGATAAATACGCAACATTTTCAATTATATATATTCCGTTGCCATCAGCACTACCACCTGCATCAGCGTACCCAACCTCAATGTAAGGTAGCGAAGAAATATCCAATATTACCAACTCTTTGCTATCGTCAGTTGTAGCTAAATATGCATAATCTCCTTCAACAAAAATATTATTTACCGTATATCCATTAAATTCTCCCTCAACTGTCATAACAATAGGGTCAATACC
>Ga0255426_10066_pt1 | contig 21864 bp, 17 predicted proteins | sample ANMaggSeSYBR02J9_FD_182666 | JGI IMG/M metagenome (GOLD analysis project Ga0255426, IMG submission 182666) | Sediment cell enrichment communities from methane seep in Santa Monica Basin, California, United Staets - ANME aggregate JGI... | ecosystem: Environmental > Aquatic > Marine > Cold seeps >...
TTCCAGGATGAAAAGGCTGATGTCAAATGGAGATATACCAGACCTCAAGTAGACTGGCTTGAAAAAAGAGGATACCTCAAAGGTTAGTCAATAATGATCGATTTAGATCCGGCTAGTTTTAAAAAAATAAAGAAGATCGATTCAAGAATTGATGAGTTCAGGAAGAAGATCAAAGATTCCGAAGATCTCAGGGTGAAAGATGAGGTCTTAGATACTGCTACATTAATGGCTTTATATAACCTCTCATCCAAAGGATATCTGGATGCTCTGGGCGGTAATATCAGCACAGGAAAGGAAGCAAATGTATTTTATGCCATAAAAAATGATGATGGTGTGCAGCAGGAATTAGCTATAAAGATATACCGCATTACCAATAGCAACTTTAAAGCCATGCAGGAATACCTGATAGGTGATGTGAGGTTTCGCAATATCAGACATACTAAAAAAGATATTATACTTGCATGGACACTTAAAGAATTCCGGAACTTAAGCAGGGCAAAGAACGCAGGATTATCTGTTCCGTCTCCTTTTATTACAAAAAGAAATATATTGATAATGGAATTCATGGGAAATGATAATCAACCATTCCGGCAAATGCGTGAATATGATCTTGATAATGAACAAGCTGCTTTTATTTATGATAAAATAAAGGATTTTATAATACGGCTATACCAGGACGCCAGGTTAGTACATTCGGATCTAAGTGAATACAATATATTATTAGACCCCAATTCTCTAATCCCTGTATTTATTGATATGGGGCAATCAGTGACCTATGACCATCTAAACGCAATTGAATTTTTAAAGAGGGATATTGGCAATATTGCACGATTCTTTTCCAGATATGGTATGGATATAGATACTGAAAAATTGTTGGAAGAGACAATCCGGTCCGGACCTGACCAGTAGTAATATGTGCTATTAGTTATATCAAAAGAGGAATTATGATTGAAACCCGTTCCACATTTGTAAAAGTCCCGATGGATAGGGTCGGTGTAATAATCGGACCAGAGGGAAATGTAAAACAGCTTATTGAACAAAAGTCAGCTACTACACTGGATATAGATAGTAAAACAGGAAGTATAGAGGTTAAAGAATCCAAAGACCCTTTGTTGGCAATGCAAACAGCGGATGTAATAAAAGCAATTGGAAGAGGTTTTAATCCTGATAAGGCAATGCGTCTTTTTGATGATGATCTATTAACCCTGGAAATTATGGACTTAAGTCAGATAGCAGATACACCTAAAGAACTAAAACGGTTGAAGGGGCGTATCATAGGCAAGAGTGGAAAGTCAAGAGAGATATTTGAAAACATGACCGAAACCCAGATATCTGTCATGGGTAAAACAGTGAGTATACTTGGACATACTGACCGGATATTAGTAGTACGTACTGGTATTGAGATGTTGATCAATGGTTCACCCCATGGCCCTGTATTTTCCTATCTTGAAAAGAAACACCGTGAATTACAGCTAAATGAATAACCACACTGGACTTCCAGCCATCTGGATAATCAATGTAAGGAAGAGCTACTATAAAAAAGATAATATCAAACAAAGTAACATCTAACATGATACACATGAAAGAGACAAAATCAGTTTACGAAGAATCATTAAAAGTACATGAACTACACCATGGAGTTCTTGAAGTTGCCAGTAAGGTAGCACTAAAAGATGTACACGACTTAAGCATTGATTATACTCCGGGTGTAGCCGAGCCATGCAGAGCTATACGCACTAACCCGAATACGGTTTACACCTACACAAGCAAAGGCAACTTTGTTGCAGTGGTCACTGACGGTTCGGCAGTACTGGGGCTGGGTGATATAGGCGCTGCAGCAGCTATGCCGGTAATGGAAGGTAAAGCTATATTATTCAAGGAGCTGGGAGGGATCGATGCATTTCCCATATGTCTGGACACAAAGGACACAAAAGAGATAATACGCACAGTAAAACATATAGCTCCCACCTTCGGAGGTATCAACCTGGAAGATATAAGTGCTCCGAGATGTTTTGAAATAGAAGATAAACTACGCCGCGAGATAGATATTCCTGTGTTCCATGATGACCAGCACGGTACTGCAGTAGTTACATATGCCGCACTTATTAATGCCCTGAAGATAGTTAAAAAGGATATAAATGATATAAGAGTAGCAATTAGCGGAGCCGGGGCAGCTGGTGTAGCCATTGCACGTATGTTGATAAGGGTGGGTGTACGCGATATAGTGATATGTGACAGTCGCGGTATTATCAGGCAGTCCCGCAGGGAAGGTATGAACTTTATGAAATTTAATCTGGCAGGTCTTACAAACAGAAGGAATCTTAAAGGAGGACTATATGAGGCCATGGAAGGTGCTGATGTCTTTATTGGGGTATCTGCCGCAGGTATTGTATCAAAGGATATGATACGAAATATGGCTGACGACTCCATAGTCTTTGCCATGGCAAATCCAATCCCTGAGATCATGCCTGATGATGCATCTCAAGCCGGTGCCAGGATAATGGCCACAGGACGTTCTGATTTTCCTAATCAGGTGAATAATGTGTTGGGATTTCCGGGAATATTCAGGGGTGCACTTGATACCAGGGCAACAGATATCAATATAGAAATGAAGATCGCAGCTGCTCATGCCCTTGCAGGGATCATTGAAGAATCCGAATTAGATGAAGACCATATCCTCCCCGGGCCCCTGGATAAAAGAGTAATGCCTGCAGTTTCATCTGCTGTTGCTAAAGCTTCGGTATTATCAGGGGCAGCCAGAGTATGTCCTCTACCTGAAGAAGTAGAAAAACACTCAAAAATATTGATTTCATGATACGCACTTATTGATTATGGATTTGGCCCTGGCTATTTCTATTGAGATCAACTGATGGTGGGCTTCAAGGTCAATGATAACCACCAGTACTGTTGATCTTGACGTAGGTGTTATAAAGATCTGGTAATCCTTGAATTCAAAAGTAGTAGCTGTTAACCCTTCTTTGTTTATTTCCCTTAATACATTATTTATCTGTTTTTCCAGCCAGAGCATTACTTTAAGTACTCCTGTATCTTGAGGAGTACGGACTGCAATAGGAGTACCGTCTATTCTATACAGGATACATACATGTATGCCTTCTGTCTCATAAAGATCATCAAGAACCTGTTCAAATGTCTGTGTGTACATAGTCACCTGTTCTCGTCATTTATTACCAGGTTCAGTATATATTCAGGGCTTTCGTTATGGGTCCAGTTATGACGTAGAAGTTCGATCCTTTTTGCAAGCCGTTGGTCAATATCCCCGGCCTGCTGGATAGCTGTCATAAACTCTTTATCGAATTCATAGGTGGCAGTTACTTTATCAATATCACTTTCAGAGGATATTACAACAATACCAAGACCTGATTCGATCCTATAAGGATATAGTCCTTCACCATGTTTTGAACCTCTGTGTTTAACAACGTGTATGGTACGGTCAAAAAGTTCACCAAATCCTAAATAATCCAGATGTAATACCGAATCAGCAAGATACAACGGCATTATAGAACTTTGATTTACCTCTTCATTTCCATCACTACCTTCAAGAGTAATGACAGTCGTGCCTATTTCTCTTAAATTCATAAAAATAGAACTTATTGATTTGCGTTTCTCATTTTCCAGATACATGGAATAATGTGTAAGCGGATCAATAATTACCAACTGATGTTCAACATCAGTATGAGATTCCCTGATAATCTCGAGGATATCAAGAGACGGGAACATTAAATCTTCTCCGTAGATATGGACAATTCTAAGGTTTCCTGCACTCAGATGCTCTTCTATCTCTTCAAAACCAAGTTGTTTACAATCTCTTATGATCTGATTTTCTGACATCTCAAAAGATATGAAAACAACCTTTTTCCCTCTATTAAGACCACACAGGGCAAATTGTAGGCCAAATGTTGTCTTCCCAACTCCAATACCACCATTGATGATATTTATCGATCTCTCGCGAAATCCACCGCCAATTATCTCATCTAGCCCATATATTCCTGATGCTACACGTTCTTCCAATATAACCACCACTCATTATTCTATTTAATTATATAGCTGTTTGATTATTTAAATATATTGCCATATAGTTAAATATTTTAAACACTTTAATTAATGTAGGGAATTTCATGGGTTAGATTTAATGAGAACAAAGACTTTTTTTAGTAATAAAAAAATTGCCACGCAGGCTGCTGAAGAGTTGATAAAAAAAGCTGATGCATCTATTGATTTTGATCCTGATCTGATTTTTTTTTATGCAACACTCAAATATAATGGCCATTACCAGAAAATGCTGGATATCATTAAGAAGCGTTTTGAGGGAGTTCCACAAATTGGGGCTTCAATTGATGGGATGATTTTTCCACATGACATGCGTACGGACGGAGCCGTACTTGTTTTAGGAGAAGATAAAGATGCAAGGATAGAGGTTAAGAGTGTTAATGAAGATGGAGCATTACAGTCTGCGCAAACTCTTGCAAAGATGATTAAATGTGAGAAAGGTGTGGTAATACTTCATTTTCCTTTTGTTCATGTACCTGGTTTGAAAAAGAGTGCTGAATTCTATGCTAATGGTAAATATTACAGTTTAAGAGTCAATAAGGGTGATGAAGAGACAAAAAGAAAGATGGCACGTGATTTTTCTGATTATTGTGACAGATCGAAGATATTCTATTTACAACCGGATACTCTTGAATTATTTGCTAGAGAGGTTAAGTTTGAAGTACCGATAATTGGAATAAATGTTATGCATACCCACACTAAGTTTAATTCACCATCAATATTCAGTAATTTTATTGATATTAAAGATGGGATTGCAGCACTTGTGATAGAAAAAGATAATCTTGAAGTAGAATTTGATGATATTTATCCGAACAGGGGCACTACAATTAAAGAAACATGGGAGATTATTAAGCAAAATCTTGAAATTTTAAAGGAATTCGATGCTTTTTTTGATAAAAATGTATTGATCTCATTAGATGGCAAACCTCCTTTAAAAGCTGTTAAAGACGTGATAGGGTCGTATGAAAAAAGTATAACTAAATTGAGTGATAAATTTAATAAAGGAAATATACAGGTTCAAGTGCCATATTTTCTATCATTTTTCAATAATAAAATCGGTAGTATTATGAATACAGGTATTGATGCATATTTTCCATTTGATTTATTCCCTTTTATAGTAGATGTTAATGATTTTTCAACTTCAGTATTTCTTTCACATGAACCCATTCATAGCCAAATGTATAATTATATTTCTGGATTGTACTTATTGAAAAACATTGAAAACTTTAATTTCTTTTGTATTGATATAAGTTGTATTTCCTCATATGGCAATAAAGTAACTAATTATCAAATTGAAATTGAAAAAAAAATTGAAAATAATTATTTGGGAATATTTACCACCACACCTTCGATTTATTTGCCTGATTCTTATAAAAAAAGAGATTCCATTATCGAAATAAAGAAAAATATTTTCTGGTCAAATCGCGGAACAAATGTATTTACAAGTATCTAAATGAAATTTACAAATCCCAGAATTATTAATGATGAATATGTAGAAAAAATCATAGCTTTTATACTATTACCGTCTCCAATACCAATATTCCAATTTTTATAGTGGAGTGGTAAATATGTGTTCTTTATTAAATATATAAATGGTATAATAACTAATAAAGTAGTGATCTCAAATATACTATTTGTGGATGCAAATATAATAATAAAAAAATAGAATATTATAAATATACAGGATGATCTAACCAGCTTCGAAGGTAAAAAAATTACTCCGAATGTTTTTAATCCTGCTTCTCTATCTCCTTTAATATCTTTCAGGTCCTTGAGGAGTACTGCTGCTATACCAAAACATAAGAATACCATTGAAAGAACCAGACCTATTATCAATGAGTCAGAAAAAATCAACCATATACTCATGGTATATGCGGGATATGCTATACAATAGGTTATTATCTCTCCCATATAATGTGTTTTTAGTCGAATTCCGGTAATTTTTTTTAAGAAAAGATTATCTGAATACCACCATGTTATTATAGCCCAAACAATAAAAAAGAGATAAATCGGTCTGTTTAATAAAAACGATGCATATAATATAAAAATGAGTGATATTGAATATAAAACCATAGAAATTATTACAGCTTCATTTGGTGAAATAGTCCCGTTTGTTAAAAAAGTTTCCTTTTTATTGTGGGTATCTTCTTCTATATCATTTGTATGATTCCAGAAATTTGATGCTCCACTTGAGATCAATGTTATGATAATTCCAAGGCTTAGTAAATATATCTCGTTTAATGAAATCTCATAAAATTTTGATGAAATAAAAAAAAGAGTAATACAAAAAATTGGTAGTGGTGAAAATATTGAAAACGGTGTGAAGCTTAATTTTATAATAGACTGTATCTTTTTGCAGAATGTTGATCCATTGTTCATAATTGCTTTTCATCTCCAGAATTTTAACAGTTTTGAATGTCATCATCATTATTATCATAATGATGATTTAGTTAACATACTGGATGGCCATGGACATAAGAATTATGTTGATTAAAAATAGTGGAAAATATATATATCTCAAAAAAATAAATCTTGCTACATTCTGGTTTTTAATATCATGATATTATATGTGACTGTCAACCACGTACCCTGGTATCGTGTTCATACTCCGGATGCATCCGTATTATTTTAAGCGATGTCATTCAATATCCACGGGCTGCCCTGTTAAGTCATAGTGCTTGGAATCCCGGTTGTCACTGAAAAAATCGTTCGGATGGGGTTAAAAAGGAATCAATGAAAAGATATTTTTGAGCATCTAGAGAGAGTTGATGAAAAAAAATTTATGGAAATATTGATTGATAACGGTGTAGAAAAATGATCCGGATGAAAGGATGTCGCATTGCACCAGAGAAATACCCATTATCCGCACTTATTTTTATTTCATCTGGCAATTCTCCTACATTTTCTTCTGTATCTTCAATTTGAGGCTGTAATTGGTTATGGTCAGTACAATCTTGTGTGACATCATTTGCTACAATTATCCCTGAATCAACCCGACCTCCAGCCCGTCGATGCCCTGGACAGAGCGAAGCGAAATCCGGGGTCGTTGACTGCCAGATCGTGAGGATTGATGACCGAGGTCGGATTGGATTGTGATCGAGAGGGTTTTATGGGGTGGGTTCACCGATAAATACAGAAGAAGAAACTACAGGTCATTTAGAGTGTACTTATATATAAATAAGAGACTTTTTATTATTTTCTGATAATGGCCAATATAAGTTCATCTATAATAAACCATATCTGTTTTTTATAACTTTTTGCCACGAGAGCACAGAGATGCCTTTTCCGTCTTCAACTCCTATCTCTGTGCTCTCTGTGGCAGTCATATAGAGTTCCAAATTACACTTGCGGAATAATATACTTAGATATATCTGTAGATATTCACATGTGCAATATAATTTATATGATATTAAATATAATTTATATGATATTAAATATAATTTATATGATATTAAATATAATTTTTTTGCAATATAATTAATTATTCTCAAAAACATATTTCTATAAAATCGTTATTAATTTAGAAATTATTGTTATTAAAAAATAACATTACTATTCTACTGTTTTTCTCTACAAATCGTTGTGGATAGACCTCTTTATATACAATTAGACTTTATATAACATAAAATTTATACTTTTATAGTAATTTTTAGTGGAGATTAAAATACCAAGTAGTAACGTTACAATTAATCGAGAAATAGCAAAAGAAGTACACGATGTTATGGACCTAATATGCACTTGAGGTGTACTCGATGTGTTGAGCCTTTTTGTGTACACGATGTTATGAGCCTTACCAACTATACTCCGGTCTTCTCTCTATATAAAGTAAGCATATTATCTATTGTCTCAGGTGTAACTTTACCAAGCTGGGAAACTGTCTCATAGAACCGTGATGGTACTTTTATTCTGCCTAAATCGAAGCCTTCCTGTTTCTTGAACTGGTACTTTGCAAGGAAAATCTCCTTGCCCAAAGCTTCCAGTTCATCCCTTGTCTTTTTAATACCTACACTTGCAAGAGAATCAATCATAATCTGCTCGCTATAAACACCTCTGGCAAAGAGACAGCATACAAGACTGTTGTTTACCATACGCCAGTAATCCTCATAGATGATCTTATCTACCATCTTTTCCTCTGTCAGCTGCTGGCTGGAAGCTTTCTGGTCAATGCTGTAACCGCCATTATCCAGATGCGAATGCCGTACACCCACTATCTGGCCAATTATCGAGGAAGGACCAGTATGATATCCTGCGATCTCAACTCCGGCCAGATTAATAGCATAATCCTCTCCGCCGTATTCAGCTGCAGCCACAGCAGTACCTTTTGCCAGTGCCTGGTAGAACTTATTTGGCATCTTTACGATCTGGTCAAGAGCTTTTAGATACTTGTCAGTATCTCCCCATCTTAATGCAATCCCCAGAGTATCCGAAGGAGTGATAAGATCACGTTCGTAGGCCTCAGTAGCCCATGCCAGTACGCCGCCCGCACTAAGAACATCCAGACTATAACGCTCACACCTATCGATCAAGCGCAGTACATCTTCTGCCAGTGTAATGCCCAGATTGGTACCAAGAGCATAGATAAGTTCATAATCATAACTGATATGACGGAACTCAAACTCATGACCCTTATGGAACTGGGTCTTCAGCGTAGCAATATGGATGCACCCAATTGGGCAGTTACTGCATGCTATCTTACGAAAGAGAAGGTTATCTGCGAAATATTCACCTGATAAACTCTCTGCATTTTCAAAACTAGATTGTTTAAGATTCTTGGTAGGCAGTCCTTTTAACTGGTTCAATACATTAATATTAGCTGCTGTCCCCAGGTCATGGTATTTATCCATAACATCAGTATCCACAACCGAATTATAGAGTTTATTATACATTTTCTTAAAAGCTGACATATCAGGAATATCAATCTCTTCAGTTCCTGATATTACCACAGCTTTGAGGTTCTTGCTTCCGAATACAGCACCAAGCCCAAGCCGTCCGAAATGCCTGTAGGTATCAACATTCACATTAGCATACCTTACCTGGTTCACACCACCTTCTCCGATTCGCATAATGCTGCGCCTGCCTTTCCCGGGCTCTACATTTCGAAGTATCTGACCTGTCACTTCAATTGACGAGACGTCCCATATACTGGCAGCGTCCTTAATCTTAACCTCTTCATCGTGTATAGAAAGATAGGACGGTTTATCAGAACGCCCCTTTATAACAATACTATCATATCCGGCAAACCGCATGGCCATTGCCAGCCGACCGCCTACATGGGATTCGCCCATTTCATTTGTAAGAGGTGATTTGAACATTGATACTGCTTTTGATGCACACGGAAGAAGTGCGGTCAGGGGTCCTATACTTAATATTATAGGAGCCTGTGGTGATAATGGATCAACCCCGGCGGGACATTCCTCAAGCAGCAACTGGGTTGCCACACCTGTTCCGCCCAAATATTTATCAAACAGATCAGCACGATCGCGAATAGTATGTTCACCTTTATCCAGGTCAATATATAATACATTAGACCACATAATTATAGCACCTCTACTTTTATTAATTCAAGTACATCATGACTGCAAAACTTTGAGCATACGCCACAATGAGTACATATTAATGGCATTCCCGATCTATTAAAATGTATAGCACCAGGTAAACATGCATGCGCACATGCCTGTGCACATGATTTTCCTCCATCACAGAGGTCTTTATTAAACACAACACCGCCACCGTCCCTGGGAGTTAATGCCCCGGTCGGACATGCTCTGGCACATGGAGGATCATGACATGCGCGGCATACGATTATCACAAACGCGCTTTCAAGTCCACCTGAAGTCCTTATATCTATTGCACTGTCTATCAATGATACTGAATTAACATTAGTACGGCTGCAAGCAAGCATACAGCTAAAACATCCGATGCATCTATTCGGATTAGCAACTTTAATTCTCGAAGGCATAGATCTGTTCCCCTTATATATCTGTACATATATATTGATATTCACAGTATTTATGACTTTGGTGTTTAAGAAGAAATCTTTCTATTATTTTTTGGTTATTACGCTTTTTATCATTCCAATTAGCCATAGATGGACAGAAATATTAAAATAAATTAAAATGTAATAGTTTTGGGCATCCACTTCAAATTCAAGGGTAATTAGAACCTCATTAAGTATCCACTTCAAATTTAAGGGTAATTAACACCTCTTTATACAGTTCAAAAGCATTTTTTCAGACACGGATTAACACATATTTCACGGATTATAGATAAATATGCATATATCCAATGTCTGTAATGTAGTTACCATGTCAATCGAACAGTATCTAAATAAAATCCCTTCCATCAAACGCTCTACTCTGGGCACTATCAATATTGACCCTCTCCAGCGTGGAGGATTGTTAACTGATGAAGCTAAAAAAGCTCTTATAGAATGGGGGGACGGATATTCTATCTGCGATTTCTGTCCGGGAGCATTGGATATGATCAAAACACCCCCGATCCATGATTTCATCCATAGTGCACTACCTGAATTTTTAGGTACTGATAAAGCCAGAGTTACCAACGGTGCAAGAGAGTCTAAATTCGCGATCATGCATTCCATGGCAAAAAAAGGTGACTGGATAGTTCTTGACAAGAATGCTCATTACTCATCGTATGTGGCAGCCGAGCGTGTAGACCTGAACATCAAAGTAGTGCCCAGAAAGGAATCTCCTGATTATAGCATAGACCCGCAAGGATATGGTACAGCCATAGAAGAAGTGATCAGTGAATCGGGAACATCTCCCGCATTGGCCCTTATCACTTATCCGGATGGTAATTACGGGAACCTGCCTGATGTACAAAAGATCGCTGCTATATGCCATGAATATAATGTCCCATTGATATTAAACGGTGCATATTCAGTAGGCAGGATGCCTGTAAAAGCTGATAAGCTGGGTGCGGATTTTATTGTTGGCAGCGGGCATAAATCAATGGCATCCTCAGGGCCAATCGGTGTACTTGGTGTATCAGATGAATATTCTGAAAAAGTATTCATACGATCATCCATCAACAAGGCCAAAGAGATAGAATTTTTAGGCTGCAGTGCCAGAGGAGCCACTATAATGACTATGATCGCTTCCTTCCCCAAAGTTGTCGAACGTACAAAACACTGGGATGAAGAAGTGGAAAAAGCCAGGTGGTTCTCTTCACAAATGGAATCATTGGGTATGATCCAGATGGGTGATAAACCCCACAATCACGATCTGATGTTCTTCGAAACACCAGTATTATATGAGAAGTCAAAGACCGAAAAGAAAGGACGTTTTTTCCTGTATAAAGCACTTAAGGCACGCAACATTCATGGTATTAAACCAGGACTTACCAAATTCTTTAAACTGAGTACTTTCGGGTTGCCTGTGGAAGAATTACAAGTTGTTGTTGATGCCTTTGATGAGATAATTAACGCATAATAAACGGCATTCTGGCATCTTTGGGTATAGTATGGATATATTTAGCCCGAAATCCAGGGTCACGCATCAGGCAGCTTGGAGCACTTTTCTTATATACAGGTTCTTTACCTATACGCTTCCAGATATCCTTTAACGGTTCATTTCTAACATTCCCGAAACTAAGAGGCGTATAAGCACAGGGCAGCACATCACCTCCCGAGGTTATATGTACCCAGCGTTTGCCAGCAAAACATCCGAACATATCAGGGCCCATGAAATATGGAAAAGCAGTAACCCTTGGCCCGTCTTTGAGTTTGTTCTTTTCCTGCTGGAACCTGGCCAGCCTGGTCACATCATTGGAATTGATAGTCTCATCTTCATGATCAAGCCATCGACCTACGGCTACGATCTCATATAGTGATATCTCATGTATCCCTTTATCCTTCGCAAGATTATAGAACTCTTCAAGATCATCAATATTATCAGGTGTGACTACTACAAATAACCCGGTCAACAGACCTGCACCAAGGGAATTACTGATAGCATTCATAACATCCTCATAACATCCTGTCCTGCCCCTTATCCGGTCGTGCTCTTTGGGGTCTGGACTATCCAGGCTTACCAAAACTGCATATAGTCCGGCATTTTTCAATTCTTTTGCTTTTTCGAAACTCAGTCCATAACCTGAAGTAAAGGATATTGCAATAGCCTTACTTTTATCTACATGTCTTACCATGTCTGCAAGGTCGCTCCTGAGCATAGGTTCACCGCCGTCAAAAGAGATCAGGTATGTACCCAGTTCAATTGATTCATCAATAATTCTATTAACTTCATCCAGTGTAGGTTCGGGGCCTTCTATAATATCGGCAGCGCCGCAATGGATGCAATTATTCGGACAGCGCATCGTGATCCCGATAGATGCCTGATCAGGAACGCGTTTTTTCATGACTGCCGCTATCTGGGCTGATATTAATCTGTCAAACGCAGTACCTGGCACCGGGGGTGCCCAGGCCGAAAAAATGATCTGGTCCTCAACCGAGATCGGCTTTTCTTCAAGAAATATTTTATTGATCCGTTTGATGATAGGTCTGGCTACCTGGGATAAAGTACCTTGTGGAATAAGCTGTACTTTACCGTTCTCGATCTCGGCATTGATCTTCACATATGATTTTTCATAGACTCTCATGTTAAATCCCATATTTAGATGGACATCCCATTACCAAAAAATTAGCATCTACCCTGTCTTCTGAAACCAGAATTCCTCTGACTGATACTTTTGCGCCTTCTGCTAATTGCGGAACGATCTCACCACGGTAATGAACCTCAATATCTGAGATATCGTCAGTCAGGATGAAAAAAGTCTGTGTTCCATCAATGCTAAGGGTGTCCTGTTTTACATTACCTGTAATCTCTACAGGTTGGTTAATATAAACTGATGCATTCATTTTAATGTCAGTGACTGTAAGGTATTCGGATGAAAAATCGAGTCCCCACATTCCAACAATTACTATAAATATAATAGCTACAAGTGATATCGCGATCTTATCTTTTTTTCTCATAGGAAGGCCTTTATTTCAATTACTTATTTTTTAATGCTTCTGTCTGTTTGCTTAGCTTTTTTCTTATTTGCAGGAGTCTGAAAATATATACTAAAAGGACTATCCACACAATACCAAATGCTATTAATAAGGATTTGGAATATACCAGGTTTGATATTAATGTTTGCATAGCAGATATCTTATACATTAGTTCTTATATTAAGATAGTGTTATAATTTAGACAAATAATAAATTAGATATAATTGCTAAAGTATATATTGATAATAATTGATATAATGTATATTCACAAGACCATTAAGAAAATAGGGGATTTCCATATTGAGGGCAGATTATTTAGTAAAACGTAGCTTGATCTTAATATTTATACTGATCTTATCTATCAGTACTGCAAGTGCATTCGATAGATATGATGAAAAGATATACAAGGGAGACGGTTACCAGATCAATAATTATTTTATTGAAGTATTCAGTATTAAATCATATGAGGATAACCGTTTATTAACAATTAATATGTATCAATTGAAATCTGACGGTACTTATGAGGAATTAGTTGTCACAAGTGAAATAATATCAAACAAAAAATATACTAAATACCAGGATAAGGATGGTATAGTTGAAATAATCGTAAAGGAAACGAACTGTACATCTGCATACGGTACTGTAGATATCACTACATTGGGTATAAATGTAGAATATCATCACCCTGTAAAAGGAGGTCTTTTAAATGCCAAATTCATAGGAGAACCTTCATTATTACTCACAAAAGAAGTAGATAAAACCAATGTCGAGATAGGAGATACCATCAGAGTGACCATCAAAGCAAAGAATGTAGGAACTGGTCCGGCAAAACGAATTACCATTGATCATGGCATCACTCCGGGTTTTACTTTCAAGTCAGCTATCTACACTACATATCCGGAGGAAATGGCTGCAGGTAATACGGATTATACACAGATGTATATCTATGAAATGGAAGCCGCCCAGGGCGGTACTGTGACTCTTACTCCTGCAACTGCCACTTATTATTGTTCTACATATGATAGTGAATATTCCTCTAATTCCAATAGGCCGGTGGTCACAGTTGCCCAGGAAGCTGTTGAAACTTCTGTTCTTGAACTTACAGTCACACCTCATAAGACAGAATTACAACGAGGTAATAAAGTTACTTTTACTGTATCTCTTAGAAATATTAAGGATATACCTGCTACAACTGTCAGGTTAGATATGTTATACCCATATTCCATGACATATGAATCCGGATGTGAGGATATCAAGATCATTGATAACAAACCAGTCATCCAAAAAAGCATTTATGAAGCCAGGTATGAGAACGAATATGATTATACCTTTGTAGCCAATGAAGTGGGGATATATAATATTACAGCAAAAGTATCATATAATGATGGTACAAATAATATAATTAATGAAACAACTTCAGATACGATCTATGTTATAGAAGGAAAATATGATTATTTAAAGGAATATCCACTGTATGTTTATATCATACCGATCATTATTATTGTCGCTATAGCAGGATGGATATTCTGGAGAAGTAATCAGTTCAAGATGTAGAACAAATATAGGGGAAGATAAATTGTTGAATATTCTAATTATCGGAGCCGGGCAGTGTGGTAACAGGATACTTGATTCGATCAATAACAAAGCGTTTGGCGGTGGAAGATTCTCGAAATATTATACAAAACAAAAATTTCCATCCCGTGTTGAGACCATTGCTGTCAATACAGCTATTAATGATCTTAAAGAAATGCAATATACTAAAGCAAAGGATAGATTACATATCCCTCACTTGCATGGTGTCGGTGCAAACCGGATTGTAGGTAAACAATGCTTTATTGATAATAAGGACCTGATCATGAGAACGATCAAGGAGAGGGGAAATTTTGATGTAGCATTCGTTATTACCTCTTCCTCGGGCGGGACAGGATCATCATTCAGTCCACCGCTGATCGAAGAATTAAAGAATACATATGACTTTCCAGTTTACGGTGTTGTTATTTTGCCGTTCAGGGAAGAAGGGACTATATATCTCCAGAACTCTGCTTTTTGTCTAAAGGAAATGCATAACAGTGGAGTAGATGGGATAATCCTGGGTGATAATCAGTTCTTAAAATATGCAGGGACAGATATTCAGAGTGCATATGATGGTATCAACTCAATGGTTGCAGAGAGGATGTTGTTCTTACTTGAAGCTCTGGATAGTGAGATGATGATGGTGACAGACCTTGGTGATTTTAAAACAGTTATGTCAGGCGGAGCTGGTATTGCCACTATAGGATTTGCTAAAGGTGATGGAATTAATTCTATTAAGTCAATTATTCAACAGAGCCTTTCTCCCAATGGTTTATTGTTCTCATCAAACATATATGAAGAAGGCAGCAGAGCAATGATCATTCTTCGTGGTGATAGAAAATATTTAAATATTGATGAGATCTCGGGTCAGATAGATAAATTATCATCCCATATTGGCCATGTGTTTAAAGGAGTTATTATTCGAAATGGAGAAACTCCGAAAGTACTATCTGTTATAACACTGGAAACCACTGTAGAACTTGATACTCTATATACCCTTGCAGTAGAGGCTATTCAAATGGAAAAGGAAAAGCATGATAGAATGGCATTAGAAAAAGAAACAGGTGCAGCCTTTTCAAAAATTGACGGATTGGAACCTCAATATTAATTATGACCTAAAACATTGATATCCGATATAATAATTTTTATTACTTCATTAATTTTCCTGGTCTTTTCCAGTGAAATATTTACTGTGAACGCAGTAAAATTGGCCAGGTCAATGGGTGTATCACAATTTTTCATTGGTTCTACTATAATAGGTATTGGAACTTCACTGCCTGAGATACTGATTACAGATTATGCATCACTTAAGGGAGAATGTGGAATTGTCCTGGGTAATGTGCTTGGCTCAAATGTCACTAATATCGCCCTTGTACTTGGCCTTGCGATTTTTCTAAAAAGCACGGTTATCACTAATGATAATCTGCTTAAAGATAGCATTATTCATTTTTTTGTACTGGGTGCAGGATGTCTCTTCATACTAAGCGGCAATAGTGTGGGCAGGATTGAAGGTATGTTCCTGATCGGAATGTATTTTTTATATATTTATTATCTATTAAAAACTCACACGATAGAGAAAGGTGATGATAATGATAGTAAGAGTACGTTCAATATGACAAATGTGCTTTATACTATTCTCGGACTGGTGGGAGTTGTTGGCGGAAGTAAATTATTAGTTGATTCGGCTGTTGTAATAGCCAGCGAGCTTGGTATATCCAATATGGTTATCGGTCTTACTATTATAGCTTTGGGCACATCCCTTCCTGAACTGGCAGTATCCGTATCTGCTGCAAAACGTGGGTTTACTATGTTGATCTTCGGTAATATCATAGGATCTAATATTACTAATATGAACCTGGCAACCGGAACTGCTTCTGTGATCAATGAAGTGACAGTTGATAATACTAATCTGATCAAGTTCAATCTTCCATTCTTGCTACTGCTATCAGCTATATTAATTATTATTGTTAAGAAAGGGGTTATTTCCCGTTGGTGGGGGGGGTTATATTTGTTAATGTATGGATTTTTCATAATATATAATCTGTAAATGTTCACTTCGTTCGCATTAACTTGAGTATGTAATTCTGGCACTGTCCTAAAAACCAGTTATTTCAATAGAGGATTATTTAAATCGATAATTACATAGACACGGATACATTCAACTCCTGCGGAGTTGAATGCCTGCAACGCCTAAGGGGCGTGCAGGTAACACAGATACACCCACCTCCTGCGGAGTTGAGTGCCTGCTACGCCTGAAGGGCGTGCAGGTTACACGGATTTAAGGTTGTTGTGGTCGATATCATAAGATTTTATTGAGTTTGTGATAGAAGGTATTTGATCAAAATCAAATCTGTGTAAATCCGTGTCTGAAAAATAACTGGGAAATGGTACAGTGCCTGTAATCCTATAGATTATATACTATAAGAAAAAGTTTTAGTAATATATGGATATCCCCTTACTAAAGGACATCGTCATTATATTTGGATTATCGATTGTCGTTATCTTACTATTTCACAAAATTCGAGTGCCAACAATTATAGGTTTTCTACTTACCGGAATGCTAGCAGGACCTTATGGATTGAAATTAATAGACTCTGTCCATGGAGTTGAATTATTAGCTGAAATCGGGGTAGTACTGTTACTTTTTACTATAGGGATAGAGTTCTCAGCTAAAAACCTGATACAAATTAAAAAGTCAGTCCTGATGGGTGGATCATTTCAAGTGTTTTTAACTACCCTGGCTACATTTTTCATAGCCTGGCTCTTTGGTCTTGCCTTTGCTGAAGCGGTCTTTGTAGGATTTCTCGTAGCTCTTAGCAGTACAGCTATTGTTCTTAAAATACTTCAACAAGACGCACAAGTTGATGCACCTCATGGAAGTACTACTCTTGGTATTTTAATTTTCCAGGATATCATTATTGTTCCTATGATATTAGTTACGCCTATACTTGCCGGAGCAACGCAGAATGTAGGTGGATCCCTTCTCGTTCTTGCGGCTAAAGGAATTGGTATCATAGGATTAACGATCATCAGCGCCAAATGGATTGTACCATATATATTATTCCATATTGCACAAACGAGAAGTCGGGAACTCTTTTTATTAAGCATTATTCTAATCTGTCTTAGTGTGGCGTGGATAACTTCCAGTGCAGGTCTTTCTCTTGCCCTTGGAGCATTTTTGGCAGGATTGATCATTTCAGAATCTGAATATAGTCATCAGACACTGGGAGATATCCTCCCTTTTAGGGATGTCTTTATGAGCTTCTTTTTTATTTCAATTGGTATGCTGCTGGATATGGGTTTTCTATTCCAGCATCCAGTCACAATTGTACTGGTCGCTATAGGTGTTATATTGTTAAAATCCATTATTGCCAGTTCTGTTACCATTTTAATGGGATTTCCACTTCGTATAGGGATTCTTGTCGGTCTTGCACTCTGCCAGATTGGTGAATTTTCTTTTATTTTATCCAGGACCGGTGTTGAATATGGTTTACTTGACGGATATATTTACCAGATGTTTTTAACTTCTTCTGTGCTTACCATGGCAGCGACACCATTCATTATGACCCTTGCACCACGTTTAGCTGATAGTATCCTGAAGTTGCCACTGCCAAAAAGGATAATATCAGGTTATTATTCTTATCCCGGGATAAAGGTTGAAGTTAAAAAAGATCACCTGATTATTATCGGCTTTGGAGTGAATGGTAAAAATGTAGCACGAGCTGCCAGAGCAGCAGGTATCTCATATGTTATCATTGAAATGAACCCTGAGACCGTTAGAAGCGAACAGGCACAGGGTGAGCCAATATATTATGGAGATGCAACCCATGAAGCTGTACTTGCTCACGCAAATATCAAAGATGCTAGAATTGGTTTAATTGCCATTAATGACCCTGCAGCAACCCGTAGAATTACCGGGGTATTTCGAATACTTAACCCGAAAATCCATTTGATCGTTCGAACCCGTTTTCTCCAGGAGATGGGGCCTCTGTATGAATTAGGGGCTGACCAGGTGATCCCTGAAGAATTTGAGACGTCTGTAGAACTCTTCTCCCGTGTTCTGGCATATTATCTAATACCCAGGGAGGAAATTGAAAAGCTGGTCTTCGAAATACGGTCTGACGGATACGAAATGTTTCGAAGTCTTTCAAAGGAATCGACTTCTTTTTCGAATTTACCATGTCAACTACCTGATGTTGAGATAGTAACTTATAAAGTATCCGGGAAATCACCTGTAGTTAATAAAACGTTATCTGATATTGATCTGAGAAAAAAATATGGTGTTACCCTATTGGTAATACGCCGCGATTCGCAAATAATATCAAATCCTGATGGAAGCGAGCAGCTTTATTCAGGTGATGTACTAATTGTGCTTGGGCAACCGGAAAAAAATGCTTTGGTTATGGAGTTATTTCAGTGAACAGCTTGATCCGGAACAATTAAGTTATGCCCCGGTATGTAAATCCGTGACATACATTTTTTTACCTGGGAAGTTGAACTTGGCTTTCAAAGATCCGCTGAAAACCAATGACAAGCAGCCCAATTAGTGTAGTCCCTATCAAAACATTAATCCGCCAGCAGCCGATTCACCTACTTCCCTATAAATATCCCCAAATCTAACAAAGAGAACAATCTGGCTTGTTTTGCATCCATCTCCTCGACAACCAAATCAACCTTGCTGCCCATCTTCCCCTGTACAAGAGCAACACGTATCCCCCCCAACTCCTCTACAAGCCGTCTAAGACTCAAGCCAAGATATTTGCACTTCCACCCCAAATATCTATAGAACATCATCCCAATAATACATAAGAAAATGTGTGCCCTGATATTGAAATCCTTATGATGGTTAATTGGACCAACCGGAACAAGAAGTACATTATTCAGCAACTTGAAATCATCCTCGACAAGATACTTCTGGTTGTAGGTCTTTGCTATCTTTTCGGAATGCCAGGTATGCATATCAGTAAAAACAATAGTCTTTCCAAAACCTGCATAGCGTAGCTTTTCCACCTCTTCCTCAATCCATATCTTCAAACTCGGTTTTTTCTTGCCTTTTGGTATCTTACCAACCTTATGGCCAAATACTGATCTGAAATCCTTGTAAATGATATCATTGAATTCCCTTTCCACTGGAACCCAATAGAATTAGAATAAAATTCTGATTTGGGTTTTTATGTTGTGATCAATGATGATGGTTTTATATTTTCTGTGAATTTTATGGTAATTAATATTACTTGCATTCACCAACTATCTTACCATTTTCACGAATACACTCTATATAAAGCGTTCCACCTTGATACCACTTATATACTCCATGCTTCCTGCCTTCATCGTTGTAGCAGGTAAAATAGTATTTTTTGGTTTTCATGTTTTTATTTTTGTGCCCTTATATTTCTTCCATGGCCACCAAAAAAATTATTTTTAACACTCTACCAACTATAACCCCTCTTCATGACAACATTCTACCTGTTTACCGTCTTTATAACAAATACTGCCCAAACGAGATAGGGTACCATGAACAACCGGCTTACATATCCCATATCCATCGTTGAAATTACACTGCATATCCTGGTATCCATATCTATCCCACCTCTTCCATACCCCCTGCTGTTTGCCTTCGGTATTGTAACAACCCAACCACAAGCTCCTTGTTTTATCGCCCTTGTGCGGAGGGTAGGCAGTAACGGAATCCCACCATGTCTGGTATTGACCAACTATCTTGCCGTCTGGCATCTTCCAGTAGTCTGCGGTGTTCGTTACAATATGTTTCGCTTCTTTTGGTGGGGATGGGCAAGTAAATTCTTTGCCAGAAGTGTCTCCGGCAGAAGTGTCTTCTTCAGGGTTTTCATTACATTGATTGTCATACCAGTATCCGCCAGCATCTTCACAATCCTTTTCATTATAGCACAAACTTAGATTTGCAGGATTGCATTCATAATAACCGCAACGCTCCAGAGTTCTGACGAAAAGGTCCATTCCGTTGACACCGTGATTGATGGCATTAAAGAATTGTTGTCCTTCCTCGCGTTTCTGGTAGGGATTTCCCAGTGATGCTTTAAATTCTTCATTATCGGTAAACATAATGCTGTCTGTGTTATATGCTGCAATTACCAAAAGCGCAAGCCCTTCTTTCTTCAGGATGTGCTGTTCAACCGGATCTCTCTCATTAAACACTTGCATCCTGATGTTTGCGTATGGATTGTCTCGGTCGATTGGACCATTGAGCAAGCAACTTGGCCATGGCATGTCGAGATTTTCATTTGCCTCTTCAAAAATTATTTCTATCCTGCGCGCCGCAGCTTCAATAGCGTATTCCGGCTGATTGAGGCGCTGCCAAGTAATGTATTCTATAGCACGCGTGCGGATCTTTTCTTTTACCTCCGGAGATGATGCTTCGTAATCATCTCTAACCAAACTATTGGAAAACCATTGGTTGTACATAAGATCCTGAATATCTTCATCGCTCACATCCACCAGACCGTATTTGATCGCTGTTTGAACATTAATCTGGGCCATTCCTACTGAACCTCTGTTAAAAATAATCTCCTGGAACTGGTCCTTGTAATTGTAATCCGCTAATTCGTTGAGGATAACTGTGGATAGGAGCCATGAAGGAATGTTATGCTTTTCAGCAATTTTATCGATTGTGCTCATACGCGTTCCAGCCTGCCGGTCTATCCAATCGCATTGTTCCGTTGGTGACATCCCATCTTCAAAAGTATATACATCCATAGGATAATGGTCGAATCCTATGACTCTCGAGGTTATACTCTCAATACCCCACCCTATTGTGCTTATCACCCACTCCACAATTGGGTCTTCGTCAATAATCCTATCTGGAGGTCTTGAGAACTCTATATCATAAATACTTGTGGCAAACCCTTTAGAGAATACTTCCCTGTATACGTATTCTATCGGTTCATCACCGGTATTCTCAAATCTAAGTGTAATCTCACCGGAATATCCAGATCCAGATGATGTCTGTTCAAGTACAACGCTTTTGTCTAAAAATAAATCTTGGGCAACCTCCTCTCTTTCAAATGTGAGCACATATTTATCATATGAGCCGTCTTTATCGGTATCAACTGTTTCAACAAGTTCGTCCACATTAATGTCTTTATCTAAACTTGCAAGCAATTCTTCAATCTCTTTTTGAGTGAGTTCCTTTTTGGGCCCTTCCTCAGGCGGCTCTTTTTCATCAAGATCATTACAGCCGC
>Ga0255426_10071_pt1 | contig 21181 bp, 20 predicted proteins | sample ANMaggSeSYBR02J9_FD_182666 | JGI IMG/M metagenome (GOLD analysis project Ga0255426, IMG submission 182666) | Sediment cell enrichment communities from methane seep in Santa Monica Basin, California, United Staets - ANME aggregate JGI... | ecosystem: Environmental > Aquatic > Marine > Cold seeps >...
GAAGAAAACCCAAAGTGATAAATTTTTAAAAGTAATAACCTACTTGAAAAACCATAAAGAATATATGAGATATGATCAGTATCTATCCGAAGGTTATCCAATAGGTTCCGGTGTTGTTGAATCGGCCTGCAGTCACGTAGTTAAGGATAGAATGGAAATATCAGGTGCCCGGTGGGGAATTAACGGGTCAGAATCAATTCTGAAATTACGCTCAGTGGCAAAAAGTAAGGATTGGGATGAATACTGGGAATTTTTTACAGCACAGGCTAAGAATAATACATTTTTTCCTGATGAATATAACTTGATGAATGTACAAGGAAAAATGGCCAGAAGAAAAAAAAGCAAAATTGGAATGGGAAGAGGATCTGAAAAGGGAACCTTCTTGGCTTTGTAATATATTGGAATTAAATATATGGCCTCTTCTTTTTATCTGCGGATCAAAACACGTTGAAAGCTTTAGTAAGCTATTGTCTGCTTCATCATTCATCGTTCATATCGTCAATAAAAATTGGAAATGCAAAAATGATGGTCTCGTAAAAAGTCAAAAAATGAAAAGTCACAATAAGTAAATTCAGCATGTTGGCTGCATCAAAATGGTTAAAAAATGACTTTTTACGAGTTCATCAAAAATAAATAAAAATTATTTATAACATGTCAATTCACTGATAGCTCGTTTGGATCATTATGCATATCGACTCTTATTTAGAAAACACACTCTCCGACTTGGGAGTGATCTATCACGAAATGGCGGCCAAAATCCAAGCGCCTGTTTTCGCTGACGTAGGTGGGTATAGAGCTTGGCGCTATCAAAATTTATCTGAGTCATTGGCGTGCTTCTTAAAAGTAATAAAAATAGTAAGCACGCTCAACGCTTCTATGGTGTTGCTACGTGCGGGCTATGCACAAGAAATTGGTGCGCTATGCCGAATGATTGATGACTACTGTAATGAAATATTTTTTCTGCTCCTGCCTCTGGACGGGGAGAATTTCAGCAAAGATCAAATTCAGTTTCTTGATGATTTTTTCAAGGAGGAGTTTGACAAGCCGAAGAACCCACTTGGGTCCACTCAAAAGCGAGTCAACGTTCCCGTTCGGAAGATACATGCCACATTTGGAAAGTTGGCAAAGACAGAATTAAATCCATCGGATGCCCAAGAACTCTTGCGCACAACGCACCAAGCATTTTCAGGCTATGTTCATGGTGCCTATCCTCACATCATGGAAATATTTGGTGGCCCCCGACCTAATTTAACTGGAATGCTCGGGGCGCCAAGAGTCGATGAATGGAGAGGTCAACTCATAGGGTACGTATACAGATCATTGATGGTATCTGTTTTTGTTGCAAGAAAACTTGGTTTAAATGAGACGGAGACAACAGCACGTGAGTTGCTGGAAAAGTTTGAAACGGATACAGGCTGCAAATCTGCTAAGACTGCCGCAGAGATGCTCAAAGAAATGAAAAAGAAAAAAAGATAGCTAATACACTTGACCGCAAGAGGCTCGGCGTTTCGGGCAGCTTTTGGGCATAAATAAAAGCCGCACAAGGTTGATCAACTTCACGGCGGCAAATGATCGCGCTCGTTGTGCGCTATGATTAACATGTCACTACTTGGGACACTTATTGCGGCCTTTTTAACAAAAAATGCTATTTTTTTCGCATCGGATGGTCGAGTTATAGACTCAAACAGTGGCAAAGTTCACAATAATTGGTCCAAAGTGCATAGAATCAACAATTATGTGGGTATGTTGACAGATGGTGCTTATCTTAAGCATTTGAAAGATGATATTGTTCGAAACTGTAATGAAAGAGACAGCTCGTCGGCTGATAGTGTCGCACAGATCGCCAGTCTATTGCTCAAGGAGATATGGCATCTTAACTTCAACAGAATTGAGCGAGAAGGTAAATTAAATGAGGTCAGGATATTTATTTTTCTGGCTGGTTTTGACAACACCAAACGGCCTCGCCTTTTCTATATGGACAATATGTCAGATCCCATTTTCAAAATCCAGGAGCGTCAGCTTTTTCAAAGTGGTCGTGACTTGGAAATCGCAGCTATGTCTACCGGAAGTGGACAGAATGAAAACCCATCTGAGCTATTGACCAGTGAAATAAAGAAAAGCCTCCAATCGCTAAGCGGTGATTACAACCTTTCTCAAGTCCTTTATTCCTCTTTCGGTGCAACAAAGGATCAGTTGTCTGTTACTAATTCCCAAATTGGGGGAGAGACTTTTTTCAGCAAGATTGACATATCTAATGGATATCAAGACCTTTCGAATGAGATGGTAGCAAGAGATGCATGAGGTATTGAATTTCAGCATTATCCAGAAGCTGCACAACAACATGCTCTCAGATGGGCAGCGCCACGGACTTAATAATTGGGGACTTATACCGTCGTTGTTACTCATGCTCGTGGCGGTATAAACCATGAGGATGGGCGTGAACATGCTCGTGCAGATGGACTTCCTTGTCAAAAAGTATTTTCCCTTTGTCCATTGTATATATTGAATCAGTTATTTCTGAGAGCAAATCAAATTCATGTGATATGAGAATATAGGAGAGATCAAGTTCGCGCAGAGTTTTTTTTATCTTTGTTTTAGTTTTTTCGTCAAGTCCTGTGGTTGGTTCATCAAGAAGCAGTACTTCAGGTTCCATGGCAAGTACTGTGGCCAGAGATACCAGCCTTTTTTCTCCGCCGGACAGGTTGTAGGTCAGCCTGTCCTCAAATCCTGCAAGATCAAGAAATTCCAGAACTTTCCGAGCAATATCAATAGCTTCATCCTTTGACTTGCCAAAATTCAAAGGGCCAAAGGCAACATCTTCCAGCACGGTTGGGCTGAAAAGCTGATCATCTGCGTCCTGAAAAAGCAGGCCGATTCTCTTGCGCACATCTATAAAGTCCTTTTCTTCTCTTGCAGGCTTCCCAAAAATCTCAATGTTACCTGACACAGGTTTTAACAGGCCCATTATTATATGAAAAAGCGTAGTTTTCCCACTGCCGTTGGGGCCCATGAGACCTGTTTTTTCATTCCTTGAAAACCGCAGGTTTAGCTTATCAAGAACTTCAGATCCTCCGGGATAGCCGAAAGATATATCTGTTAAATTAATGATCAGGTTATTTCCGTCCACTCCATTATCCCCAGTAACATTATAATTACGATCATCAAAGCGACAGAAATTGCATCAATTTTTTTAAAAGAAAAATTTCTAGTGCTGTAAAAATTACCCTTAAAACCGCGGCACAGCATGGCATTACGCACTCTTTGCATGCGGTCAAAGCTTTTTATCAAAAGCATGGCGACTATATAAGCAAATGTTCTATACGTGTGCAAATTTGTTCCAGGTCTGAATCCTCTTATTTTTATGGCATTTATCAAGCGCATGTATTCTCTGTTCATGACATGAATATAGCGGTATGTGAAGAAAAAAAGATGCGCCAGTTTTTTTGGCATCTTTAATTCAAGCATGGCATGTCCCAGCGTAAAAATTGGAGTTGAGGCTATAAGCGAGATCAGTATAAGCATCATGGCATTAGACTTGATGCTTATGCGAAATGCATATATTAATCCTTCATGAGTTACTGCAAGCGTGCCGATGTTAAACAGGGGTTTCCCTTCAGTAGTAAAGGGAAGAAAAAACCAGAGGAAAATTATCATTATATTTACCGGTACAAGACGCCTGAAAATTTCTCTTGCAGGTATTCCGGCTGTAAGAATAATACAGATGGAAATAATAAGCGCCGACAAAAGAACCGGCAAACTGTTTGATACAGCCACAACAATGGAGAAAAAAAACACCTCAATTATCTTAACCCTGGGATCAATGCGATTAATCAGCGAATTGATATTTGTTAATTCTTCAACTGCCACTATTGTGATTTCTTTTTCTGCGGCTTGTAAAATACATGGCCACACCCACGAGGCCAAATATATAACCTATTCCGCCTATTATTTCAGTTAGACCGGGACCACCTCCGTATGAATCCGCCAGTATATTCATAATAGGCGACAGCTTTCTGTCCAGGGATTCATCTATCAGCTTCTTTATTTCCTGTTTTGAAATTCCATGGGATTCGGAAAGAACAGAAAGATCGGTGCCTGAATTTATTGTCTGTGACCCGGAGGATGTTTCATAAGAATCTTTTAAATCAGATTCAGGCTTGCTATTATTTGATACAGCCTCGGGATTGATTTCCTCAACCGGTATTTTCCATTCTGCCATATGGCCCATGGATGCTTTTAGAACTACCTTAAGAGCGGTTTGCTTTGGTATCGTAAAAGAAAACTCGCCGTTGTCATCTGTTTTTCCTTCCAGAAGCTTGTTTCCGTCTGAATCGAAAACAATTACTGAAGAGTTTTTCACTCTTTTTCCCCCGCTGAACTTGCTCTGAGTATAAACAGTTTCGCCCTCAACCCAGGCAAATATTGTTACTTTGTGAGCAAATGCCGGCATATCAAACAATATAACAAAAATTATCAGGAAAAAAAGAAATGCCGGCCGTAATTTAAAATCACCCATAGTAACCCTCCAGAAGTTCCGGTCTTACTTTTCTTAAAAACAGGGCGCAGGTTGCAGTCAAGACACCTTCGATCAGCATCACAGGCAAATGTGCTGCCACCAACAGTTTTGCGGCAGGCAAGAAAGCATCACCATTTAGATACAGGGAAAATCCAACAAGTATTCCTGCAAAAAGAACAGCGCAACAGCCTGCTGCAAATGCTGTTATTATAAATATTATACGGCCTGAGCTCTTTTTTATTCCCCAGCCAAACAAATAATAACATATTACGGCCGGAAAAGCCATGTTAAGAGTGTTAATGCCAAGCGTTGTAATTCCTCCAAACTGGAAAAGAAGGGCTTGAAGCGCCAGGCCGACCAGTATGGCCGGAAATGCTTTCCATCCCAGGATTAGTCCCAGCATACCATTCAAGACAAGATGTACGGAAGCCGGGCCAATCGGTATGTGTATAAGGGAAGCAACAAAAAAACCTGATGTAAGAATACCTATATTGGGAATTTCTTCGTAATCTATTTTTTTTAGTCCAATTCCAACGCCAATTGCTGTAAGGGCTGCGCCTCCAGTTAGAATGGCCGGGGATAATACGCCTTCTGAAATATGCATGTTTGTAACAGTTTACGGTTTACGGTTCAACGGTTCAAAGATTCACGGTTCATGTGAACTAGAAACCACAATTGACCATTATTAACGAGGTTTGATCTTAGAATTCTATTGCAAGCTGCGTTGTCATCAGATGCCTTGTGTCTTTATTTTCAAATTTGCCATATAAGTATTCAAGAGCAACAGATGTGTGTTTAAACAGCTCATAACTGACGACACCGCCAAATTGTTTTTTGGGCAGAAAATAGCAATCATTACTTCCCTCATAACAAACAGCAAGATTCAGACTGTCGGTAACACCATGGGCAAATTCAATAGTCCAGGCTTCCGGTTTATAGGATTCCCCTTCGTCAAACGAATCCATTTCAATATGATTAATGGCTCCGAGATATTCTGCATTGAAGAAATATTTATCCATAAAAGAAGCAATTAAGAATATATTGAACCCGTCGCTATGGTTTTTGATTGTTGCGGGGACATTGTTGTCAACAGCTATCTCCTCTATCACTTCCTGAAGGCCGTCACTGTCGGCAATGTTTGATACCCAGGATATTCCGGCAGTTAAATCCAAATCAGGTACAGTTGTTTCCGGAAGAGTAAAACATGCGCTTGCAAGGTAATTATCTATGTGGTTAGAACTTTCTCCTGTTTCATCTATATCTCCGTTAAAGGCACCAACCGAAAGCTCAAGCAAGTCATTCCTGAAACCTCCGACAACAGCACTTTCGTTTGTTTCTCCAAGCTCCAGTGTCAGCGGATCTCTAATAAAATGGCTTTCAAACCTTCCAAATGGGACATACATTTTCCCTAAATCAACATAAAGAGGCACCACATCCGCTCCATCAATTGTGATGATTCCCTGGTCCACATCAAATTCTGTGTCGTCTTCTTCATATAGAAAGAAAAGACTTGCTTTAACATGCTTTGCAATATCAACATCAAAGCCAATTTCGACTGTTGCAAGAACAAGATCACTTGTGTCCGTATCTCTTTCCGATGGATCGTGGAAATTGTAGTCCTCATAAGAAGCCTCGACCTCTATGCATGCGCCGGGATGTATTTTATCAGCCCAGTTTCCAAGCAAACCTGCAAGTTTTGTTTCATAGACTTTTTTGTCACCGGCTTGTGAAGAAGATTCCATTTCCTGCCTCATGTCAGCAGCTTCTTTGTCGGTAATAATATTTTTCTTTTCCAGCAGCTTCAGCAGTTGTTCGCTTTCCTGGCTTATCGCAAAAACATTAGAATTCAGAATGAACAATGCTAAAAATAACGTGATCCCAATTACAATAAAATTTTGTCTGCACATAACTCCTCCTCCTCCTGATTATTATTTTGCTATTGATTTTTATACTGTCATTGCGAGGATCAAAGCGACAAAGCCCCGCCACGGCCGGGCTTAGCCAACCCTCGCAATGACAACTTTTTAATAAAATATTATACTACTTCATATCAATAAACTCAACCCAGATAACCGCTCCAAGCTCAACATCTTTGTCTTCTCCATTATGTTTTATTTTAGCGTCAGAAGTATTCAGTGCGGCAAAGCCCCACCATCCGGCTTTTGGTGCAGCATAGGTGAAGACACCATTCTGGTCGGCTTTGACAGTCTGAGTTACCATGTAATCAGTTGGAGCGCTGTATTTTCCCTCTTTGTTATAATATTCGACTTCAACTTCAGCATATGGTACGGGCTTCCCATCCAGCTTGACTATTCCCTGAAAAACATTGCCGGTGTATAGTCCATATGGCTTGGTCAGAGGGACGATCTCAGTTTTAAGGCCAAGTTCCTCATCCCAGCCCTCATCATCGCCAAAAGCAGTAACCACAGCTTTTGTATAATGAACAATATAACAATCCTCTGCTGGTTCCCAGTATGGCTGAGGTTCCATATAAAGCATGTAAACTCCGGGCCTTTTAATCTTATAATTTGCAGTCCATGCCTGATGTCCTCCAACGTCGGCGGGATTTAGTGATTTTATTAAATTTGTTTTTTCCCCATTTATGCAAACACCGAAGCCGGCTGGTTTGGAAAGATCCATTCCAAGGCCTTCAAATGGATGCCAGAACATAAGATCGATTTTTACATTTGTGTTTTCTCCCTGCATTACCATCTGATCTGAAGGTATGACCATGCCGAAATGAGCTGAAACAGGACTGGCCACCATCACAATAAATAATACAAAATAATTTAAAAAATATTTATTCATGAAATTGCCCTCCAATGAGCAAAAAAAAACCACCAAGGCAAAATATCTTCATGATACGCATACCTTCGTGGTTTATTGTCTAAAATTAAATTTATTGAAATATTTTTTACAAGCAGGCTTCAGCCTCCAGATTATCTGTGTTCAATATATTGAAAACATATTCAGTGTCAATATTAAACTTAAATTGAGCATAAAATCCAAATTGTCTTTGGAAACATTATGCGTTATCGGAAATTACTGCTATTCACGTAACAAATTGAAACGCTTTAAAAATTGTGATATGCAAATACAATCTACAAGAAAATTGTTTGATTCTTAAATGGCACTCATGGCAAGAAATCTACACTTCAAAGCGTTTGATGAGATAGCCTTAAATGGGTTATCTAGTTTTCTGTTTAATATCCAAATTGGTAAAATATACAGTATAATAACTGGTTAGGCAACTGATAATCGAATGCATACTATCACTCGAACCTTCAAATGGATGCTGTCGGCCTGGCCAATTTTAATTCCAGCCATATTGATTGCAACGCATCTATTTTGGATTGAAAACTCTGGAGCGGCTCCAGAATCCGTAAACAAACTAATTTCTCTGATATTACAGGTTGTTGGTGGTTTGATCGTTCTTTATTCAATAGACTTAAACATCGGCGTAATTCAAAAATCGGGGTTATTTGCTATGTTGACTGCTTGGTTTAAGGCGTTCCCTTTAATTAAACGAGCTGTAACGCTTGATGTCCAAAATGTTAGAACGAAGAGTTTAATCTCTCCTGTTAAATTAAGGGTGGGTAGAGAAACGAATACAATTGAAGAAAAAATCCAAAACCTTCAACAGCAGATCGACTGGCTCAAAGAAGATTTATCAGGCGAAATGAAAGTTATATACAAGAAAATTGAGACACTAACAGAGAAAACAACACAAGAAAATACTCATACACAAACAGAATTGCGAGCTTTAGAGGCTAATGTCGAAAAAGTTTCTGTAGGCGGTGTTAAGCTTCAAGTGCTTGGTGTCTTATTGGTTCTTCATGGCTCATTCGCAGGCTATTTTGCCTAAGGCAAATTAACTCGGATGCAAATTCCGCTACGCTCCATTTGCACCGGTTATTTGTAAAGTTACAGATATCTGCTATAGATCTCTGATTCTACTGACTACAAGAATATTTTGATAGGTTTCTGATATCTTTAGGTCTGAAATGCAAATCCGCGATCAGTTTCACAAACGAGAACCGAGGTAAGGGTCAGATTTATAGGCTTCCCGCCCGCCTTGACATGACAACGTGTTTCATCTCTTGTTTAGAACCATTTTAAACCAAAATTCTGTTATGAATCATTATTGCTTTACCTTGTGATGTATGTTTAAATAGCTCAGTAAAGGAGGAATACTATGGCGACAACAAATGGCAGAGTTATTGAAGAAGCCCTATCCCTTCCGGCAGACGTTCGTATAAGCTTGGTTGAGAAGCTTCTTACGAGCCTCAACCTTCCAGTCGATGAGGAAATCGATCGCCTTTGGGCAGAGGAAGCGGAACGTCGCGTGTCCCAAATTGAGGAAGGCAAAGCTAAGCTGGTCCCCGGTGAAGAAGTTTTTGCCAAAATTCGAGCAAAGCACGGGAAATGAGATTCTATTTCCACGAGCATGCAGAAACAGAATTTGACAGGACTGTTGAATACTATGAAGACTGCAGGCATGGCCTCGGTATAGAGTTTGCCCAAGAAGTCTACGCAACAATTGACCGCATTATTCAATGCCCTGAGGCGTGGTCGCCAATGTCCAAAAATACCCGTCGCTGCCTTGTCAACCGGTTCCCATTTGGCGTCATTTATCAAATCAAGTCTGGCTTCGCACGCATCATTGCAGTTGCCGACCTTCGACGTCGCCCAGGCTACTGGCTGGACAGGGAGTGAGCAGAACAAGCAAGTGGAGCAGACGGCTATTCTCTCGCTGCCCAAGCAATTCAAACTTTCTTTATCTTCCTGGTCAGTTTTGGGGTTTCAGGACTTCAACATGTTGTGTTAACGGTTTTGTCGTCAAAGTTACTGTAGGCAAAACAATTCTCTCAAATATGTGTAATTTCATCTGGTTAGATGATTGTCGTTCTCCAGTACAGAATGATATAATATATACTCGCGTTTTTCGCGCCAATCAGGCAATAACAGCCTACTTTTCAACACCCTTTTGATGTTGTGATTAGGTGTAAATTTAATTGACGGCTTCGTATTTGCGAAGCCGTAATATTTTATCTTTAGAAGTATGTGAAGCCTTAAAAAATGAAACAGAAAATCAAAAACATGATTTATAATGCGTCTAAGGATGCATATGGTAAGGGTAATTTGCCATCGTCGGATTTTCAGGAGATTGAAGTTGAAGAGCCTAATGCCGAGTCTCACGGTGATTTTTCAACAAACATTTCAATGGTTATGGCATCAATCCAGAAGATGCCCCCCCGCAAGATTGCAGAGGCCATAATAAAGAATATAAACGACCCGGATGGAATGCTTGACAAAACTGAAATTGCAGGGCCGGGGTTTATTAATTTTTTCTTAAATAAACATTCCTGGCATCCTGTTTTACGTGAAATTCATGAACAGGATGCATTATACGGCGCTTCAGATATTGGTAAAGGGAAGAAAATCCAGGTGGAATTCGTAAGCGCAAATCCTACAGGTCCGCTGCATGTTGGACATGGCAGAGGTGCTGCTGTTGGTGATAGCGTGGCAAACATCCTTTTGTTTTGCGGTTACAATGTTGAAAAAGAATACTATATTAATGACTCCGGGAGGCAGATAAATACACTTGGCCGCTCTGTTTTCCTGCGATATAAAGAACTGTTTGAAGCAGATGTTCAATTTCCTGAAGACTGTTACCAGGGCGACTATGTTCGCGATTTAGCAGGAAAAGCAAGGGACGATAATGAGGATAAACTTTTATCAATAAGCGAAGAGAAAGCTATCTCTTATTGCGCTCGTTTTGCAGCTAAAGATATCCTTTCTGAAATAAAGGAGGACTTGAAATCTTTCGGGGTAGTATTTGACAACTGGTACAGCGAACAGGGACTCTATGATTCCGGAAAAGTTGATAAAATAATAAATGATTTCCGCGAACAAAATATTATATTTGAGGATGATGGGGCGCTATGGTTTAGAACTAAGGATTTTGGAGATGAAAAAAATCGTGTTGTTGTTCGCAGTAACGGCCTGACAACGTATTTTGCTTCTGATATAGCATATCATCAAGATAAGTTTGACAGAGGTTTTGAAAGAGTTATTGATGTGTGGGGAGCTGATCACCACGGATATATTCCCAGGGTGTCGGCTGCAATTGAGGCTTCAGGTCACACCAGAGACAAATTTGATGTTATTCTGATTCAACTTGTCAATCTGCTGCGCGAAGGAGAGCCTGTTGCAATGTCAACAAGGGCCGGCGAGTTTGTTACTCTCAAAGACGTAATCAATGAAGTCGGCAGTGATGCGGCAAGATTTATTTTTTTAACGCGTCATTATGAGAGCGCACTTGATTTTGATCTGGAACTCGCCAAAAAGAAGACAAACGATAATCCTGTGTATTACGTTCAATACGTGCATGCCAGGATATCAAGTATTGTCCGGAAGGCGCAGGAAAGGGGAATAAGTGATATAGTTTGGAATGATGCCGCAATATCCGGACTTGCTGAACCTGAGGAAATACAATTAATTAAGATTATGGCGCGTTACCCCGAAATAGTAAGGTGCAGTGCGGAGTATATGGAACCTCACAGGATCACGTATTATCTGATGAATCTTGCAGCAGCTTTTCATGCCTATTATAATAAACACAGAGTGCTTACAGATGAAACTGAATTGACTCTTGGAAGACTTTATCTTGTACTTGCAATTAAAAAGATAATCCGAAACGGTTTGTCACTGCTCGGCGTGTCCGCACCTGAAAAAATGTGATGAAGAATAAAAAAGATAAAAAAAAACCTTCTCTTCAGTTTGTTCCTAAAGAGCCTTCAGTCTGGATTTTTTTGATTGTTTTTGTTTCCGCATGGATGTTTGTTTTAGGTGTTCTTGTGGGGAGGGATACGGCTCCTGTAAAATTTGATATTGAGAAACTTCAGAAAGAATTGGTTGCTTTAAAAGAAGCGGTTATCAAGGAAGAGCAAAAACTGTTTAAAATTGATTCAGACGGTGTTAAAAATAAAACAGATTTCGGTTTTTACGAGGCGCTGAAAGAAACCAAAAAAGATAAGAATAATGGAGCTGATATATCCAAGAAACAAGAGACAAAACATCTGACTAAAAACAAGACTGTAAAAGTTAAGAAAAAGGTAATTCCCGACAAATCTACAATAATAAATAAAGGCGAGCAAAATAACTTAACAGAAACTGATAAAAAACTTACAATTCAGGTTGCATCTTTAAAGGATTCAAAAAATGCTGATGAAATGGTGGCAAGGCTGAAAAAAAAAGGATACCCTGCTTACAGGATTTCAAGCAATATTCCTGAGAAAGGGATCTGGCACAGAGTAAGGATAGGTTATTTCAAAGATAAGGCTGAGGCTGAGGCTGACAGCACTCTTAGTAAGTTAAAAAATGAAAAATATGGTCCAATCCTTGTGAATAGATAGGGATCAGGGATCACAGGATTGAAAAGTGACTATTGAAAATTGAAGATTGAAGGAATTCTGTCAATTTTTAAAAAAGAAACAGAGCGAAGCGATTCCACAAATATTCAATTTTCACTATTCAATTTTCACTTTTGTTTGGGGAGAGATTAATGAAAATTACTAAAGAAGAAATAGTTCATGTTGCGAATCTTGCCCGGCTTGATCTGGATGAAGAGTCCATCGGCAAGTTTGCTGGACAAATAGATAATATACTGGAATACGTTGATATGCTTAATCGTGTTGAGACCGAAGGTGTGGCCCCAACTTCACATGCGATTTCTCTGACCAATGCTTTTCGTGAAGACAAAGTAAAAGAGCATCTTGACAGAAATAAAGCTCTTGCAAATGCTCCTGAAAAAGAGGATGGGAATTTTGTGGTTCCGAAAGTTATAGGGTAAAAAGGAGCAGGATGAGAAAATGAATCTCTATGAACTCACTATACATAAAGCCCACAAGCTATTAAAAAGCAGAGAGATATCTTCACAGGAGCTGACAAAAAGCGTTCTTGATCGAGTTGAGTCTGTTGAACCGCGTGTGGGGGCATATATCACTGTTGCCGGTGAAACAGCAATGGCTCAGGCGAAATTTGCCGACAAAGCTATTGCAGAAGGCAATATTACACATCTTACGGGCATACCTTTGGCAATAAAGGATCTTGTTTGCACAAAAGATCTTCGTACTACCTGTGCATCAAAGATTCTTGAAAATTTTGTGCCCCCTTATGATGCATTTGTAATAAAAAAGCTGAAAAAAGCGGGCGCAGTAATTGTCGGAAAGGCAAACATGGATGAATTTGCTATGGGTTCATCTACAGAGCACTCGGGCATTAAACTGACAAATAATCCATGGGATTTAGCATATATTCCCGGCGGTTCAAGCGGAGGGTCGGCCGCGGCAGTTGCTGCTGATATGTGTTTAGGGTCTCTGGGTTCAGATACAGGTGGATCAATAAGGCAGCCCGCTTCTCACTGCGGAGTGGTTGGCATGAAACCGACATACGGAAGAGTTTCCCGTTTTGGCCTTGTAGCCTTTGCTTCTTCGCTTGACCAGATTGGCCCTTTGACAAAGGATGTTCCGGATTGCGCTGTATTGTTGAATGCTATTTCCGGTTATGACGCTGGAGACTCCACATCAGTGCCTATGGATGTGCCTGATTATACAACATTTCTTAAAGAAGGATTAAAAGGCTTTAAAATCGGCATTCCAAAGGAATATAATGCTTTGTCCGGCCTGGATGCTGAAGTTTCAGAAGCAGTGAAAAATGCAGTAATGACCATTGAGGGCCTTGGCGCCGAATGTGTGGAAGTCTCTCTTCCACATAGTGAATATGCGGTTGCGGCCTATTATGTCATTGCTCCTTCAGAGGCCAGTTCAAATCTTGCCAGATATGATGGTGTAAAGTATGGTTTAAGAGATAAAGACAAGAATGATCTTATAGAGATGTACAGAAGCACAAGATCAATGGGGTTCGGTTCCGAGGTCAAACGCCGTATAATAATAGGAACATACTGCCTTTCAGCCGGTTATTACGATGCATATTACAGGAAGGCTTCCCAGGTGCGCACATTGATTATAGAAGATTTTAAAAGAACATTTAAATCCTGTGATGTGTTGTTATCTCCCGTAGCACCGACGCCGGCCTTTAAAACAGGGGAAAGAACAGAAGATCCCCTAAAAATGTATCTATCCGATATATTTACTCTTTCGGCAAATCTTGCAGGGATACCCGGCATGTCGGTTCCATGCGGATTTTCTTCACAAGGACTTCCAATAGGCCTGCAGATAATGGGAAAACATTTTAATGAGGAAAAGATGATTAAAGTTGCATACAATTTCGAGCAGGCAACAGATTTTCACAATAAAAAGCCTGTATTGTAGTTAACAGACTTTCAGATAATTAATTTCACAAGGCCAGAAGGAGGAAAGCGTATTAGTTATACGTCGACGACTGATAACGCAGTGAAATTATTTATCTGAAAGTCTAAAGGATAATAAACATGACTATTCAACCAGAAGGCGAAGAAATAAGAAAGGCGGTTAAGTGGGTTTCTGAGCAGAGGAAGTTTAAGCCGGGAAAGGACCTGAATAAAATTATAGAGGAAGCCTGCATCAAATTTAACCTTTCTCCAAAAAAAGCGGAATTTTTACGACGTTTTGTTCTTGATGAAAAGGATTAACAGCTCAGGTATCCAACCGTGTCCCAAATAAAAATACTTCCTGAAATTCTTTCCAATAAGATAGCTGCCGGCGAAGTCGTAGAACGCCCTTGTTCAGTTGTCAAGGAACTCGTAGAAAATTCACTGGACGCAGGCAGCACAAGAGTTGTAATCGAGATTGAAAACGGCGGTTTGTCTCTGATGCGGGTTTCTGACAATGGTATTGGAATGAACCATGATGATGCACTCCTTTCCATGGAACGTTATGCAACCAGTAAAATCTATAAGGACAGGGATTTATTTTCTATAAATACACTTGGTTTTAGAGGTGAAGCGCTTCCCAGCATTGCCTCTGTTTCCAAATTTTCTCTTATCACAAAAGATGAAATATCCGAAGTCGGCACAGAGGTCTTTGTAGAGGGAGGAACAATAAAAAAGGTTGCTGAAATTGGTGCTCCAATGGGCACAATGATAACTGCCAGGCATCTTTTCTTCAATACTCCTGCCAGACGGAAATTCTTAAAGACAGTAAAAACAGAAACGGGGCATATTGTAGAAACCGTTGCGAATATTGCATTGGGATGGCCTGATGTCCAATTCAAACTATATCACAATGGAAAAACAGTTAAAAACTGGTACTCATCGCCTGATCCGTTTAACAGAGTCCTTGATGTTGTCGGAAATGATATGAGAAATGATCTTTTAAGAATCAAATTTGAAGACAAGTTTGTTTCCAGTGAAGGATGGATTTCATCTCGCCGGATTTCACGAAAAACTTCCAGGGGAATCTATCTATATATAAACGGCAGAGCTGTTCGAGACAGAGGAATACAGCACGCACTTTTTGAAGGATATGCCGGAAGATTGATCAAGGGGCAGTTCCCTGTTGCAGTACTTTTTATAAGGGTTCCATATGATCAGGTGGACGTAAATGTTCACCCATCAAAACACGAGGTTCGGTTAGCACAGCAGAAGCAGGTTCATAAAGCATTGATAGAAGCTGTGTCAGAAGCATTGCATACAACTGACCGGCCAAAATGGAGTGTGGAAAATTTTTCCAGACAAGAGCCTTTTTTTGTTTCAGAGCCTGTTGCCCGGTACAGCGAATCCATCAAAGATGTTCCTGATTTTTCTGCTGCGCAAAAAAGTCTCTGGGAGGAAAAGCGTTTTAGTGATTTAAGGATAGTTGGCCAGTTTCATGATACTTATATACTATGCGAATCTGATAAAGAGCTGGTGCTTATTGATCAGCATGCAGCGCATGAGCGGGTTCTTTTTGAGCATCTGAAAAAACTTTCTATGAATTCAAAAATAGAAGTTCAGAAACTCTTGATGCCGGAAACCATTGATATTGGGCATAGAGAAGCACACATGCTTGAGAAACTTATTCCGGATCTGAAAAAACTTGGACTTGAAATTGAGCCCTTTGGCGGAACGACTTTTGTGGTTAAGTCTGTTCCTGCTATTCTTGCAGACAGGGAGATTAAGCCGATTGTTTTGGAAATTGCGGAGAAAATGCTGGAATTCGGTTTAACTCAAGGTCTGGAGAAAACAATTGATCAATGCCTGATACTTATTGCCTGCCATGGAGCAATTAAAGCGAATCAGCGGCTTTTGGATAAACAGATAATGGCACTGCTTGCGCAGCTCGATGAATGCGAAAACCCGTCACATTGCCCTCACGGACGACCCACCTGGATAAGCCGGACTTTAGAATCTCTTGAAAAATCCTTTAAAAGAATTGTGTAGGAGCGTGGATCAGGGGATCAGGGATCAGCGATTAGGGGCCGATTTCTACAATATGCGAAAATTGATAACTAAAACAAGAGTATATAGCCTTTTACAATTATTGTAAATTACAAAAAACTTGACATTTATCTTACAATTTAGTAAGAAATCAAATTTTACAAGCAGAGCTTATTTGTTAATAATTATGTATATTAAGATATTAAGTATTATATAATGATATAGACTTTCAGATAATTAATTTCACTGCGTTATCAGTCGTCGACGTATAACTAATACGCCTTCCTCCTTCTGGCCTTGTGAAATTAATTATCTGAAAGTCTATAGTTCTGTCTTTATTTCGCTTGGAAAGGGGGTGAATGAGGAGGACTTAGTTGGGTTAAGGATATTAAACAGATAGTTGTTATTTATATTTGGCGTTTTAAGGAGAAATTTATGATGATGATGAAGAAATTATTTGTTATTTTATCAGCAATAATGCTTGCAATTGTATTTGCAGTCCCTGCCGGTGCAACAGACTGGGATTTTTATGGAAGCGTTCGCTTGCAGACTTTCAGTGAGTACCAGGATAAAAATATGTCACGACAAGAAAATCAGCCCAATTTTGACGACAGAGATTCAAGATGGGATCTCAATACTGTTTCACGTATTGGTGCAACAGTACAGAATGGTGACATAGGCGGCCGTTTTGAGTATGGTCATACTAGTTCTGATGTAAGTTTACGAAGACTCTACGGAACCTGGAATTTTGGTCCTGGCGAATTGACTATAGGAAAAGAATATACACCCCTTCATTTCGTTACAAATCAGGTTTATGATAATGACTATGGCTTGAGAGGATTTGGTGGATTCTTTACATTCAATCCCATGATTCAGGTTAAAGTTGACGGTTTTAAACTGGCATTCGTAAGGCCAGGGGTAGGGAATCCTGATCCAATTCTTTATGTTGGTGACTATGATACCACTTATCCAAAGGTAGAGGCAAGCTATACTTGGGCAATGGACACCTTTTCAGTAAAGGCATTTGGCGGCTGGAGCACATTTGAGGTTGTTGATTTTGCAGATAAGGAATACGATGTTACCTGCTATATCTATGGTGTTGCCGGAGTAGTTAATGTGGGTCCGGTAACCTTGAAGGCTATGATCTGGGAAGGCCAGAACGTAGGTTTGTATGGACTTACCACCAATCATGAAGTAGACTTCAAGCCTAATTACGAGGCAGGTGATATTAGAGATAATAATGGCTATGGCGGCGTAGCATCTATAGGCGTTAAGATAAACGATGTTATTGGTGTTGAGGCCGGATATGGCTATGTTACAGGTGAAGATGATCCTGTAGGCAAAAATCATAATGATGAGGCATGGGCGACTTATCTGCAGGCACCGATTACTCTGGCACAAGGTGTAACTGTTGTTCCTGAAATCGGTCATTATGATTATGAGGAAAGTGATACAAATGCAGATCAGGGCCATGAAAGCTATTTTGGTGCAAAATGGCAGATCAACTTTTAGTCATCATTTAAAAATCAGTTTACGATAATAAAAAAACCCGGGCCAAATCGACCCGGGTTTTTTGTTACACCTAAGTTGAGCGATTTTTTGCGAAGCCTTTATGCGCAAGAGATCGGCGCAGATCAAGTAAAAAATCGCTCAATTTAGGTTACAGTTTTTTGCTTAGAAAAGTACCTGGAAATGAGTTACTAAGATATCATTGTTTTCATGATATCCATGCATTTCCTTTCTTACCGTATAGTTGAGCTGCCATTTAATATCCTGTCCGTGAATAAACCAGTTATATCCAACTGTATACCAGCGGCTGTCAAAACTGTTATCAACATCTACATTTGGATCAAGTTCATCATACCGGGCGGTAAGCTGAAAGTTGTCGGTCAGGTCATACTGTCCCTGTATTCCATAGCCGTAAGCGCGTTTGAATCCATGACCGTGTTGCTGTATATACTCGGCTTGAATGTGCACAGGCCCTATATCCAGGGCGGAATTGAAATTCCAGTAATGCATGCGTTTACCAACCACGCCGTCGTCGTCGACATCAAACATATAATAGTTAGTTCCATCAACGTCTACTTTTTTGGCCTTTCCAAGAACCGATGTGGTGCTATCATACGCAATGTGGTTGTAACCATAGCTGACGCCGAAATTGATATATTTCGCCGGCCTCAGAATCAACATGGCGGTTGCCATTAGATTCTCATTGTCGTTGCGCATGTGATTCTTTCCGTTGCCGTTGTAAAGACCAAGCGCATAGTAGACAGGTCTTTCATATATAAGCCTGCCGTGTTCTCTGCCGTCAAAAGAGTAACTTCCTTTTTTCGATTCAACAGTGATTCCTATGTCACGTGTGGGAGGGCCTACTTGGTCAATTACAAGGGAACGCTCACATAGAGGAAGGTTGGGGCCTCTCGTTAGATAAGAAGGAGAAAAACGTGTCTTATATTGACCGACAAGAACATTGAGATAAGGATTGTGATCATAGGTAAAATAAGCATCCTGCAGCATCAGACTGATATTGTCTTTCTTGAGTTCATAATCAGGTGTGGCTGGATCTAATTTGTCGGCATTTTCCTGGCCGTCCGCGCTGATCTGCACATGATATTTCCACTGATCAGTCACGTTTCCGAACCACCGCAAACGAACGCGGCGGATACAAAATCCATCAAACTCGGATCGGTCGAATGCTTTTTGATAAGTCACATTATCAAGATCGCCATTCTCTATATATGTGTACCTTGCCTGTACACGCCCCATAAAGTTAATACTCTTTGGTTCTCTGGCAGTTTTTACAACAAATTTATCTTTTTCCTGTTCCGGAACAATTTTTTCCGCTGGTTTTTTTGATGTTGTTGCTTTTTCAATGTCTTTATCGGTAATAATGCCCTTTTCTTTCAGAATCTGCAGCAATTCATCCGATGATATCTCGGCAGAGCTGCTTGCAATGCCGCTGAACAGAAAAACTACACACAACAATACAATGCTATACCATTTCTTCATATCGGGCTTTCCTCCTTTGTCATTTTTTCTTAATTATTAATTAATCGGCCTAAACCACTACCTCTGGTAGTGGTACCATAAGAAGGTTCTACCGTTATAGGAATTAGTTAGACCTAAGTGCCTAAAATGCCTAAAGTATATTAAAGTGCCTAAAGTTGTGGTATGCCTTCGGCATGCTGATTGATAACTCAAAGCTACTGGGCTTTGCAAACTCCTTTTCGCTGTTAGGGTGGCGGCATAAACGAACCTATAAAAGATGAATGAATTTTTTAACCCTGGCCAAGATTATGCAGACTAATTTTAATCACTTATAGATTTAAAATTGGCAGCGCCCTAAGCGCATTCCTTAACTTTAGGCATTTTAGGCACTTTAGCTCACTTTAGGCACTAAAAACAGGGTACCTTCCAGGACAATTAAAACAAGCCACCACCTCTGGTGGTGGTAATTTGACTTCTTCGGTAACGGAAGGTGTGATAATTTATGTTCAGAAGTTTTGCTGCTTTGGTTTCGTTGTCTCCTGTCATCTCGAGCGCTTCTTCGATATAGAATTTTTCTAAAGATTCTTGAACAGATGAAAGATCAATGCCGGCAGGTGCGAGCGCTGGAAAGCATGGTATATTTCTGCCTGGCTTGTTAATTTCTCCGGCATTAACCCGATCTATTCCAAGATCCCGCGGTGTCAGCTCCGGCCCCTTTCCGGTAAGCACCCCTCTTTCAACAAGATTTTTCAGCTCACGTACATTGCCTGCCCAGTTGTATCCCTTCAAGGCTGTTTCAGCTTCTGAATCAATACTGGTAAATGTTTTGTCGAATTTTTTGCTGAATTCGTATAAGAAATGCTTGGCAAGAGGAATGATATCTGTGCGGCGTTCCTTCAGTGAGGGTATCTGCACCTTGATAACTCCCAGCAGGAAATAGAGGTCGTTTCTAAGCAGGCCGTTATCTATCAGTTTTTTTAAGTCTTTATTTGTGGCGGAGACTACTCTTGTTTTAATTTTAAGTTTTTTTGTGCTGCCTATTCTGTAAAATTCGCCATATTCAAGAAAACGGAGAAGTTTTGCCTGGGCGTCCAGGCTCAGGTCACCCACTTCGTCGAGAAACAAGGTGCCGTGCTTTGCTTCTTCAATTAATCCCTTTTTGCCGGATATGTTAGCTCCGCTAAACGCTCCTTTTTCATAACCAAACAACTCGCTTTCAATAAGTTCTTTTGGAATGGCCGCACAGTTTACAGTAACCAAGGGGCCGTTGAAGTTGGGGCTTCTGGCATGTATGGCACCGGCAATTAATTCTTTGCCCGTACCTGTCTCTCCCAGAATAAGAATGGGGGTGTCCTGGCTTTTCGCCACCGTTTCTATAAACTCCACAACATCCTGAATTGCGTTACTTTCCCCTATGAAACAAGGAAGGTTTTCCTTGAAATATTTATTCTGAAGAGCTTTAACTTCTTTTCTAAGCCTGATGGTTTCAAGTGCATTGCTGATAATTATCTCTAATTCGTCCCCGTTCCTAAGTGTTACGATTTTTTAATGTATTATAGAGTTCAAAAGCCTTTTCCGGCATCTCATTATCGTGGACTACGGCCCCAACAGCCTGTATCATTGCGATTGGTGATTCGGACTGGAATATATTTCTTCCCATATCTACGCCGCTCGCTCCTTCCTGAATCGCCCTGTAAGCCATTGTAAGGGCATCCAGCTCAGGAAGCTTCTTGCCACCAGCCATTACAATGGGGACAGGGCAAGAAGATGTGACGGTTTCAAAACCATCTTCAATATAATATGTTTTAATGTAATGCGCGCCAAGTTCGGCACAAATTCTTGTTGCAAGCCTGAAATAACGGGCATCGCGGTTCATATCCCTTCCAACCGCAGTAACTGCCAGGGTAGGAATCCCATAGCGCGTCCCCATATCAACCATACGGGTCATATTGATAATTGACTCTTTTTCATACTCACCGCCTATGAATACCTGGACAGCCATTGCACAGGCATTAAGACGTATCGACTCCTCTATACCAACAGCAATTGCCTCATTGGATAGTTCTTTCAAAATACTGGTTCCGCCTGAAACCCTTAGAACAATGGATTTTGTAAACGAAGGGGGCACAATGCTTCTCAGAATCCCACGGGTAAGCATAATTGTGTCGGCATAAGGGGCAAGAGGAAGAATGTTGATATCAACTCTTTCCAGACCTGTGGTCGGCCCCTGGAAATATCCGTGGTCAATAGCCAGCATTACTGTACGGCCGGATTTTGGATTAAAAATCCGGGCAAGTCTGTTTTTCATTCCCCAGTCA